>SAMEA3387491__coassemble_978_pt1 | contig 23637 bp, 18 predicted proteins | sample SAMEA3387491__metabat2_low_PE_009 | metagenome-assembled genome bin SAMEA3387491 (sample SAMEA3387491) | Felis catus | biome: Faeces | place: United Kingdom | collected 2012
CCGGCAATAGCTGCAAGCAGGATTCTTCCCGCATACTCTCTCTTTTTCATATGCTCATCCTTTCCTGTCTGATCAAATAAAAACAGCTCCGCTTTCTTTTGGCGGAGCTCTGCCCCGCAGATATTTTTTCATAGATCACGCCCGCTTTCTCCTTCTTTAAAAGAGGTTTGATGAAATGAAATGTTCTGAATTGAAATTTAAGAATAAAAAAGAATTGAATGACACCTTAAGATAAACAGATCATATGCTCTGCTCTGAAGATCCCCTGTAAGGAGAAGGCGGCGTATTCTTTTATATAAGACCAAGGAAATATATTTTCCTTAACCTTCGCAATAAATAAAACTGCTGTACGGGAAGAACAAAGGCGTCCCGTTCTGTGTATATCCAAATAATCCGTTTATGGAATTTCCCCGATATTCCTTCAGAAGAAGGTGGTGCAGGAAGAAGCTCCTGCTTGTTAAGATGATTTTATTCTAGTCCTGCCAATACAAAAAGTCAACGAAATTCGTTCGCCAAATTACGCCTGTAAATTATGACATTTTTCTTATTTTGTTCTGTCTGTAAAAACCACATGTTTTTTTAATTGAAATGCCTGTAAAAATATGTACGATTCTTTTGTATTTGCCTGTGTGTACCCATAAAAAGCCTGATCATTTTTGTGTGCATATGCCGGGCTTCATTGTTCCATATTCAGTCTTTCTCCGTTTACAGAAAACAAAGGAAATAGATAAAAGTGATAAAGCCAAAAAATCAGCTTCCGAAACCTGTCCCGGATCCGGAAGCTGATATATGTTTATTTTTCGGTTTTTGCATTAATATAATTGATCAAACCGCCTGCCTGAATGATATTCTGCATAAATTCAGGAAATGCCTGACCCTGGAACTCTGTTCCTCTGGTACGGTTATAAATAACGCCTGAGTCAAAGTCCACTTCAACCTGATCGCCATCCTCAATCCCTCTGCTGGCCTCAGGACATTCAATAATAGGAAGCCCGATATTAATGGCATTACGGTAAAAAATCCTCGCAAAAGTCTCTGCGATCACACAGCTGACTCCTGCCGCCTTAATGGCAATGGGAGCGTGTTCCCTGGAAGAACCGCAGCCAAAGTTTTTGTCCGCTACAATAATGTCTCCCCTGTTTACCTTATTTACAAATTCCTTATCTATATCCTCCATACAATGTGTTGCCAGTTCTGCCGGATCTGAGGAATTCAGATAGCGTGCAGGAATGATCACATCTGTATCTACATTATCTCCATATTTAAAAACTCTGCCTTTTGCCTGCATTCTTCTTCCTCCTTATAATCCCAGTTCTTCCGGCGCTGCAATTTTTCCCATGACTGCGCTTGCAGCAGCCACAGCCGGACTTGCCAGATAAATTTCAGACTCCACATGACCCATACGTCCTACAAAATTTCGGTTTGTAGTAGAAATGCATCTTTCTCCTGCTGCCAGAATACCCATGTATCCTCCAAGACAGGGACCGCAGGTCGGAGTGCTGACCACCGCGCCTGCCTCAATAAAGATCTTCAGAAGTCCCTCTTCCATTGCCTGAAGATAAACAGACTGTGTTGCCGGAATGATAATGCAGCGCACGCCCTTTTTCACTTTGCGTCCTTTAAGAATCTCTGCTGCTGTTCTGAGATCCTCGATCCTTCCATTGGTACATGATCCGATCACAGCCTGGTCGATCACAATCTCCTGGCTGATCTCATTCATTGTTTTTGTATTTTCCGGAAGATGCGGAAAGGCAACCGTAGGTTCCAGCTTACTGAGATCAATGGTATACTCTGCCTCATACACGGCATCCTCATCCGCCTCATACACTTTATAAGATCTCATGGAATGTTCTTTCATATAAGCTTCCGTCTGGTCATCCACAGGGAAGATACCGTTTTTTCCACCTGCCTCAATTGCCATGTTTGCAATGGTAAAACGGTCGTCCATGCTGAGATTCTTAATTCCGTCTCCTGTAAACTCCATGGACTTATATAAAGCTCCGTCCACGCCGATCATTCCGATAATATGCAGGATCACATCTTTTCCGCTGACCCACTTTTTCGGTTTTCCTGTCAGATTGAATCGAATGGCTGACGGAACCTTAAACCAGGCTTTGCCTGTGACCATTCCTGCTGCCATATCCGTACTTCCCACACCTGTGGAAAATGCCCCGAGAGCTCCGTAGGTACAGGTATGGGAATCTGCGCCTATGATCACATCGCCAGCTACTGTCAGCCCTTTTTCCGGAAGAAGCGCATGTTCAATTCCCATTTCTCCTACGTCAAAATAATTGCTGATCTCATGCCTGCAGGCAAACTCTCTTACACATTTACAGTGCTCTGCTGATTTAATATCCTTGTTTGGGATAAAATGATCCATAACAAGGGCGATTTTATCTTTGTGGAACACGGTATCTGCTTTCATTTTATCCATTTCATGAATCGCCACCGGAGATGTGATATCATTTCCAAGAACCAGATCCAGTTCCGCCTCTATCAGCTGTCCGGCCTCCACATGATCCAGTCCTGCATGGGCAGCCAGAATCTTCTGTGTCATTGTCATTCCCATAATCTATGTCCTCCCTGTAAATTCATACAGCCGTTTTATAAAAACTGCAGATAATTTTCTTTTTATGATGTTATTTTATCACAGGCTCTGATATAATACTAATACATATTATTCATATTTATTATGTTTTATAGTTATACCAAGGAGGCTAATTATGCAGGAAAATTTATCCCTTTATCATATTTTCTATGTTACAGGAAAAACAGGCAGTATTTCCAGAGCCGCAAAAGAACTGTACATCAGCCAGCCCGCTGTAAGCCGTGCTGTACAGAAGCTTGAACACAACCTTAACACCTTGCTTTTTAAAAGAAACTCCAGAGGAGTTGCCCTTACCTCTGACGGAAAAATTCTTTTTGAAAAAATACAGGCAGCCTTTGAGCTTGTCGATGAAGGAGAACGTGCCATCCTTCATAACGGTTCCAGAAACGTTCCGCAGCTCCGTATCGGAACCAGTACCACGCTCTGCCGATATGTTCTTCTTCCCCGGCTGAAGCCCTATATCCTGTCTCATCCCCAGGTGCGGATCAGCATTTCCTGCCAGTCCACTTATCAGACTCTGGAACTTCTTGATGAAGAAAAAATTGACATAGGGCTGATTGGCAGACCCCATAATCTTCAGGGATATTATTTCCGCCCGGTTATGACAGTCAGCGATACCTTCGTTTCTACCAGACAGTATTTAAAAAACCTGCAGGAACTCTATCCTGGGGAGCCTCTTTTTCACAATGCAGTATTTATGATGCTTGACGAAGAAAATATTTCCCGTCAGACCATAAATGCAAGAATGAGGGAACACCATATGGAACCGGCCCATATTCTGGAGGTTTCCACTATGGATCTTCTGATACAGTTTGCGGAAACAGGACTGGGAATTGCAGGCGTTGTCCGTCAGTTTGTGGAACCGGAGCTGAAAAACGGCATTCTTTGCCAGATCCCTCTGGATTTTGATTTTCCGGATCGGGAAATCGGATTTGTGTGCAGAAAAAAAGACAGAGGACTTCCCCTGCTCCAATACTTTTTCCCGGATATTAAAAAGGACAGGAAACTTCTCGTTTCCTGTCCACTGATGTACTGATTTTAGTTGTTGATCAGCTTGTCTTCGCCGTTCCAGCTGTACAGCTTACGGATCTCTTCACCTACTTTTTCAGATTCATGCTCTGCAGCAAGCTTTCTCATTGCCTTAAAGTGAACCTGACCGCCTGCTGAAGACATATCCAGAAGGAAATCTTTTGCAAAAGTACCGTCCTGGATGTCCGCAAGGATCTTCTTCATAGCCTTCTTGGTATCTTCTGTGATGATCTTCGGTCCTGTAATATAATCGCCGTATTCTGCAGTGTTGGAAATAGAATATCTCATTCCTGCAAATCCGGACTGATAGATCAGGTCAACGATCAGCTTCATTTCATGGATACACTCAAAGTATGCGTTTCTCGGATCATAACCTGCCTCGCAGAGAGTTTCAAAGCCTGCCTGCATCAGTGCGCATACACCGCCGCAGAGAACTGCCTGCTCACCAAAAAGGTCTGTTTCTGTTTCTGTACGGAAAGTTGTTTCCAGAACGCCGGCTCTTGCTCCGCCGATTCCGAGAGCATAGGCAAGCGCCATATCAAGAGCTTTTCCTGTGGCATCCTGCTGAACAGCTACCAGACACGGAACACCCTTGCCGGCCTGATACTCGCTTCTTACAGTATGACCCGGTCCTTTTGGAGCGATCATCGTAACGTCTACATTCTTCGGAGGCACAATACATCCATAATGGATATTGAATCCATGAGCAAACATCAGCATATTGCCTTCCTCAAGATTCGGCTCAATATCGTTTTTGTAAAGAGCAGCCTGCTTCTCATCGTTGATGAGGATCATAATAATATCTGCCTGTTTTGCTGCCTCTGCCGCTGTATATACTTCAAATCCCTGCTCCTCAGCCTTTTTCCAGGATCTGCTGCCTTCATACAGACCAATGATAACATGGCATCCTGACTCCTTTAAATTCAGCGCATGAGCATGTCCCTGGCTTCCGTAACCGATAATCGCAATCGTCTTACCATCCAGTAAACTTAAATTACAGTCTTCCTGATAAAAAATCCTGTTTGCCATTTTCATTTCCTCCTAAGTTTTTATAAATTTTTTCATAATATATCGTCAAGGGATTCCCCTCAGCAATCCGGCTAAAAAATCAGAAAAATCTTACATCTGCCGCGCCTCTGGAAAGTCCTGTGATCCCTGTTCTGGCAAGTTCCAGAATCTCATAGTCTTCCAGAAGATCCACGAACGCCCCCAGCTTACTTTTACTTCCGGTAAGCTCGATCACAAGGGAATCTTTTCCCACATCGATCACATTGGCGCGAAAAATATTGGCAATGGATATAATTCCTTCTCTCTGCTCCGGTTTCGCTGCAACCTTTACCAGAACCAGCTCTCTGCTGACACTGTTATCCGGTTCCAGCACCTTGATATCTCTTACATCTACCAGCTTTGCAAGCTGTTTTGTAATCTGCTCCAGAATCAGCGCATCTCCACTGCATACAACTGTCATTCTGGAAAAACGCTCATCTGCCGTAACACCAACGGAAAGACTGTCAATGTTATAACCTCTCCGGCTGAAAAGTCCTGAAATACGACTGAGCACACCTGCGGTATTATCTACTAACAGGGACAAAATTCTCTTTTGCATAACACACCTGCTTTCACCACTTTAGTCCTGTAAACCTTTACTTCATAAAAACTCTGCATGGATATCATTATAACAAGATTCAATCATTTGTCAATGTAAAAATGTATGTTTATACAAGATATTTATTTTTCAGGGTTTCAATTGCCTTAGGAGTCAGATAAAGAGCTTTTTTCAGAAAATGTTCCACAGAACCGTAATCCTTTTCAATTGTGTCAAAAACTGTGTCCAGATATTCCCCTTTGACCTTATAAAGAATCCGCACTTTGTCCATTACCTTACTGTCTACAATGGTTTTTGTTTCCAGATAACGGACCATATGCTGCATCTCCTCTTCCAGATAAAGATTTGTTTTCATAAAATCCTCACGGATGGTTTTTCTGGGAACCCCAAGAGCGCAGAGAAGCAGGGCGGTACCGATCCCCGCCCGGTCTTTTCCTGCACTGCAGTGCCACAGAACAGCGCCCTTCTCATGGTTCAGAAGGATATCCATAAAACGGGCATACTGCTTCACTGAATACTCGTCCCTGACAAAGCTGCGGTACTGATTATGTAAAAAATCATCGGGAAGCTGACCGGCTTCTGTAATCAGCTCAAGGAAACTTCCTGCCTGGGAAATCCCGGCCGTCTCTTCATCCACAATGGGAATCTCATGATAACGCACTCCCTCGATCACAGTATCCGGTTTTTCCAGGATCTCTTTCTGGGTTCTGAAATCAATCACTTCCGTAAGATGATATTCTTCTGTGAGGACATCCTGATCTGTCAGAGAAATATGATAAAGACTGCCGCTTCTTAAAAGACGTCTGGGAAGAATATGTCTTCCGTCCTCTGTCATCAGCGCTCCCAGGTCTCTGGTATTCGGAAGACTCTGCAGGTGGATCCTGCCTCCTTTCGGAAAGCCCACCACAATGTCAGGATTCAGCGCTTTCAGAAGCTGTACACAGTCTCTTACTTCCCTGTCTGTCATATCAAATTTATAGCGTTTGCGTCTTCTGGTCACAACCACCAGATAACTGGTGCTGATCTGTTTCTGAGCGCCGCCTTCCACACCTTCCTGTCTTTTATAAACCCACAGGATATCCCTGCATGGAAGATAGTTCATCATCATATGTCTGGCAAAGACCAGATTTCCATCTTCAATCCTTATTTTCCCATATTTCATAATGATCCCCCCATTGCAGATTTCCGCCATGTTTTTCCATTGGCTTTTTCTCTCTTTCTCTTATTCCTGTGATCTGTCGCAGGTTCAGCAGACTTTTCCCATTTTTTTTATCATCTGATAAACCGTTTCCAGACTGTACGGAAAAATATTTTCATCCAGTTCCATCTTCGGATGATGAAGCGGATATTCTTTTCCCGGAACTGCTGCCAGAAAAATCAAAAAGACTCCCCTTGTCCTCTGGAAGTAGCGATAGGCATTGTCTCCTGCCAGAAACAGTTCATCCTCTCCCTCAAGAATAAAACGCTCCCCGAAGACCTCCTGACCGATTCCTGCTGCAAGCTCTGTAAACTCAGAATCGTTTGCAAAAGAAAGCACAGGTTCCTTTAAAAGACTCAGAGTGATCTTTGTTCCGGTTTCTTTTTCTGTATTTTTCAGACGTTCTTCCAACAGACGGTACAGCGCCTGAAAGTCTTCTTCTCTGCAGGCCCTTATATTTCCGGTAAGCGTCATGGAATCTGCAATAATATTTCCGTATTCGCCTCCGTGAGCCGTTCCGATTCCCACAAGGCAGGGCGCATGTCCCTGATAGCTTTCGTTAAGGTCATGCACCTCCTGTATCACTCTGGCGCCTGCATAAATACTGTCAATTCCTTTATGAGCTTCACTCCAGTGGCTGGATTTTCCTTTTACCTCAATTCCGATTCCTGCAATCATAGCAGAAGCCTGGCCTTCGTGAACCGCCATTCCAAAGGGCATATCCACAGCAAAATGAAACATCAGAAAAGCATCTGCCGGCCCGTCCAGGGCTCCTGCTTTTATCATCCTTTTTGCCCCTTCTCCGATTTCTTCTGCCGGCTCAAACAAAAATCTTACATTTACCGGAAATTCTTCTTTTTCCTCAGAAAGAATACCGCATAAAGTCAGCGCCACTGCCAGAATACCGTCATGTCCGCAGGCATGCATACGCCCCGGATTCACAGAGGCATAGGGAAGCCCTGTCTTTTCTTCCATAGGAAGGCCGTCCATTTCTGCCCTTACCACCACAGTTTTTTTCCTTTTTTTCAGCTCAGGCAGTTCCGCGATCATTCCTGTAGGAAAAACCGGGGTAATTTCATACCCCAGTTTCTCCAGATAGCTTTTTATATATGCCGATGTTTCCTTTTCCTCAAGACCCAGCTCCGGATGCATATGAAAGTAATGCCTGTGCCGGAGAAGCTCTTCTTTATAGTTTTCCGCCTCTTTCATTAACTGAACATCTCTTTAAATGTTTTTTTCTGTTCCACTGCCTCTGTAACAAAAGCCATTTTTGAAGTATCACCAATAAGAATAGCTCCGCAGAGACGGTTGTTCAGGAAATAATATTTCTCATACTGCTTCCGTCCCATGTCTTTAAATTCCACAGTTCTGTAAATAAGATTCGGATTTTTTCCATTATCTCCGATGGCATAAAGACCTGTGTTCATTCCGTGGAAAGAAAGTCCTGCTGAAACCGTAGTATATGTCAGCGCATCTCCTGCCGCATTGGCTCCTGCAACCTTTCCCTGTTCCAGAGCCTGAGGCCAGATGGCATAATTGATCCCTTCATATTCCGCGCAGTCTCCGCAGGCAAAAATATTCTCGTCACTGGTACTCATATCTGCGTTTACCACAATGCCTCTGTTAATGTCAAGTCCTGCATTTTTTGCAGCTCCCACATTTGCGCGTACTCCCGCAGAAACGATCACCAGCTCTGCCGGAAATTCTCTTCCGTCAGCCAGTTTTACACCCGTTACAGAGCTTTCGCCCTCGATTGACGCAATCTGAACTCCTGCGTGAATGTCAATTCCATTATTCCTGCTGATGTCTGTAAGCATCTGGCTTGCGCCCTCATCAAGCTGGCGTCCCATGATCTGTGGCGCAGCCTCCAGAACAACCACCTGTTTGCGGGCTTTTTTCAGCTCCCAGGCGGCTTCCAGACCCAGAACGCCTCCGCCGATCACAACCACATTCTGTACTCTGTCCAGCATTGCCTCGATCTTTTCGATATCGCTCATACGGCGGATGGCAACAACCTCAGGCTTGTCCGTTCCCGGAATCGGAGGCACAAAGCATTCGGACCCCAGCGCGTAAATAAGCTTTGTATATTTCAATGCTGTTCCGTCCGAAAGTGTTATCTCTTTTTTATCTGTATGAATACCTGTTACTTCTTTTTCAAGGAGAAGGTGGATATTGTTTTCCTGATACCAGGCTTCCGGCTCAACCAGGATTTCTTTTGCATCCAGCTCCGCTACCATGGATTTTGTCAGCATAGGACGGTTGTACGTAGGATAAGCCTCATTTGAGATCATGATCACAGAGCCTGTTTTATCCCTTTCACGAATTGCTTTTGCCGCGCTTAATCCTGCCGCACCGTTTCCGAGGATTACATAAAAATGATCTGTATCTTTACGGAAGCTGCTTTCTTCTGCATCTACCGGCACAAAATTCTCTTTTCCCACACCGCAGACCGGGCAGATTTCCATGGATGAATCAAAGATCTCACCGCAGACAAGACATTTTACCAGTGTGCGTGAACCTTTTTTCTTCGGATTCTCTTTTTTCTGAAGAATGCATCCGAAATTATATCCGTATTCATAGGCATCCAGAAGATTATTTTCGCCCGGTTTAAAACGAATCTTCAGACCATCTACAACCTTCATGCGAAGCTGTTTCAGTCTCTCGATAATATGAGGAACTCCCTCGCCGCTCCATCCGTAGCTTCCAAAGGCGCTTGCCAGCTTTCCGCCGTGTGTTCCGGCAAACATGGAGGTAGTCAGATCCCAGATTGGTTTTAAGGCCTCTCCTACGATTGTGGGAGTACCGAACAGAATACCGTCTGCAAAGCCCAGTTCCTCCAGCACCTTGTCCTGGTCAGCTTCCACAAGGTCATAGCTTCTGACATCAATATCGCCGCTGTCCTGAATACCTCTTGAAATTTCTTCGGCAAGCTGCTTCGTATAACCATATGCACTTACATAAGGAATAATGACTGTTTTTTTCCGGTTGGGATTCACAACTGTACACCAGTCCTCATAAATGTTATACATACGGTCGATATTTTCATCGATCACCGGTCCGTGTCCCGGGCAGATCATGGAGACATCAAGCTGGCGTACCTTGTCCAGAGCCTTTAGCATAAACGGCTTAAAGGGTCCGATAATACAGTCAAAATAATATTTTGTGGCACGCATATAGCCTTCCTGATCTGTGACCTTGCTGGCAAGAACATCATGGAAACCATAATGAGAACCAAAAGAGTCGCAGGTTACAAGAAGCTGTTCTTCTTCAATATAAGTATACATGGTATCCGGCCAGTGAAGATTGGGAACTACAAGGAAACGGAGAGTTTTTCCGCCGATTTCCATAGTCTGATTATCTTTTACAGCAATGGAAGTAAAATCATGATTTACAATTTCTTTCAGAAATCCAATGGCACAGCCTGTAGCCACAATTTTCATCTGAGGACTGTACTCCAGAAGTCTTCCAATACTTCCTGCATGATCCGGCTCTGTATGATCCACGATCAGATAATCAATTTTTGTTACATCAATAATTTCTTTCAGCTTGTCAAGATATTCGTCAAAAAATTTCTCTTTGGCTGTCTCAAAAAGAACGACCTTGTCTCCGGCTTTCCATACATAGGAATTATAGGTAGTTCCAAATTCCGTATACATGATAATATCAAATACCCGAAGATTATCATCCACAATTCCTGCCCAGTAAAAACCATCGCGTAATTCAAGTGTTTTCATTCAAATTCCCTCACTTTCCTGTAAATTATTCTGTTTCTCTCTTTCAGACGAAAAGCATACTCTCTGTCTGTCAGAATCTGCTTCCTGTTCCGATCAGTCCCAGCTTTTCCAGCCCGTTTTTTATTCCATAATGGAACATATCCGTGGTAATATGATCTGCCAGCTCTTTGATCTTCTGTGAGGCATTTCCCATTGCCACCTTTGTTGCCGCATATTCAAACATGGAAAGGTCATTATTGCTGTCTCCAAAGACAACCGTATCCTCCCATGGAATATTGTAGATTCTGCACACAGCAGCTATTCCCGCAGCTTTGCTGCAGCCCTTTGGTATCAATTCCACTGTTGTCCCCACAAAAGAATTATTTTCATGACGAATCACATCATAGTAGTCGGACAGTTCTTTCAGAGCCTGCTCTGCATTACAGCCTTCTTTCATTTTTGCACTGATCTTATTGATCCTCATAGACTTTTCATTGCCTTTAATGGGACGCCACTTCGGTCCAAGAGCTTCCGTGATAAGATCCCGGTACCAGTTTACTTCCAGTGTATACTCATCCTTGTCATAATACATAAAATCCGCCCCTTCCATTACCGGGACCAGACCGTATCTGCGCAGGATTTTTACAGAAAGCTCTGCAACTTCAGAAGACATCTCCTTGTTAAACAGCCGCTGGCCGTTTTTTTCTATGGTGGCGCCACAGGCGCTGATCATTCCGGTAAAAGGGATCTGTTCCAGATATCCCGGAACAAACGCCCGGCTTCTTCCTGTACACAGCCATGCCTCATGTCCGTTTCTCACAAGCTGTGTAATGGCTCTTACCGCGCTATCCGGAACTCCCTTCTCTATATCGCAGACAGTACCATCCGCATCAAAAAATACTGCTTTTTTATTCATTTTTCCTCGTCTGTCTTTCTTTTATGCTGTTATTTCCAAAATCAGCCTGTATTCTTTTACGCAAAAAACAGTTCTGCTGCTTTTACCAGACTGTAGGTATCCATCACTCCGGCTGTCTCATAAGGAGAATGCATAGCAAGCTGAGGAAGTCCGATATCTACCGTGCTTACCGGCACCTGAGTATTGGAAATATTTCCCAGCGTAGAACCTCCTGCCATGTCGGAACGGTTTACAAATGTCTGGTACGGAACCTCTGCTCTCGCGCAAATTTCTTTAAATACTGCTGCTGATACAGCGTCTGTACAATATTTCTGGTTTGCATTATATTTAATGACAATTCCGCCGTTCAGAACCGGGTGGTTCACCGGGTCGGACTGATCTGTATAATTCGGATGAAGAGCATGAGCATTATCTGCTGAGATCATAAAGCTGTCTGCCAGGCACATCAAATATTCTTCATAGGTCCTTCCCAGACCGGAATTGATGCGCAGCAGTGTATCCTTCAGAAATGCAGAAGCTGCCCCCTGTCTGGTTCCGCTTCCCACTTCCTCATTGTCAAGAACACAATGTACAGCAATGCTCTCTTTTTTGCCGCCTGAAAGAAAGCCTTCCAGAGATGCAAAAGCGCACTGAAGATCATCCAGTCTTCCTGCTGAAACAAATTCCCGTTCAGCCCCCCATACGGTTCCCTGTACCCGGTTGTACAGAAACAGGTCATGCCCTAAAATATTTTCCTCACTGGTTCCTGCTGCCTCTGCGATCAGTTTTCCAAATGGCTCTTTGGTTCCTGCTGTTCCATACAGAGGAAGAAGATCCTTCTGCGGATTATAGGCATATCCGGAATTTACTTCCCTGTTCATATGAATGGCAAGGCTGGGGATCATAAGAAGATTTCTGTCAATGTCTACCAGTTTTTCTTTCAGCTCTCCGTTTTCCCGGACAACCACTCTTCCTGCCACGGAAAGAGGACGGTCAAACCACGGAGACATAAGCATTCCTCCGTATTTTTCCACATTCAGCTTTACATAAGCCTTTTCCACTGTGATCTCAGGATTTTCTTTAATCTTAAAAGTCGGAGAATCGCTGTGACTTGCCATAATGTGAAAGCTGTACGGCGCTTTTTCCGGAATGGAAAAAGCGATCAGCGCTGAATTGTTTCTTGTAACCATATAGTTTCCGCCGGGGGTCAGGCTCCACAGTTCTTTTTCGGAAAGCTCCTGAAAGCCATGGCCGGCCAGTGTTTTTTTCATTGTATCCACTGCATGAAAAGCAGTTGGACTTTTTCTGATAAATTCAAGTAATTTCTCTGCTGTTTCGTAATACATTTCTACTTACCCCTTTATCTTTTGACTCCTTTCTATTATACGGTAAAATTCACAGTAACGCAATGAAAACCTGGTTTCTTCAAAAAAGGCTGCAGGTCATATACAGACCTGCAGCCTTCTGTTTCTTTAAATCTGCGTTATACGATGGATTGCTTCCTGTGTGGTTTCGTAGGAACCAAATGCTGTCAAACGAAAAAAGCCTTCTCCATGAGCGCCGAATCCGGATCCTGGAGTACCCACTACATGCGCATTTCTCAGAAGATGATCAAAAAACTCCCAGGAGGACATCTGATCCGGTGTTTTCAGCCAGATATAAGGAGCATTCACTCCTCCGGAAACGGAATATCCGGCTTTTTTCAGTTCACTGTAGATATAATGGGCATTTCTCATATAATATGCCACCTGTTCCCGAAGCTGTTTTTTTCCTTCCTGAGAATACACCGCCTCTCCGGCTCTCTGGACAATGTAAGGAGCTCCATTAAACTTGGTTCCATGACGTCGTGCCCATAACCTGTGAAGCGGCACTCCATCGCGAACCAGTTCCCGGGGTATTACCGTAAATCCAAGACGCACACCGGTAAATCCGGCATTTTTTGAAAAGCTGCGCAGCTCAATCGCACAGGTTCTTGCCCCGTTGCATTCATAAATACTGTGAGGGATATCTGTTTCCGTAATATACGCCTCATAAGCTGCATCATAAATAATCACTGCACCTGTACGATTGGCATAGTCCACCCATTCCTGAAGCTTTTCCCTGGTAATGGCAGCGCCGCTTGGATTGTTCGGAAAACAAAGATAGATCAGATCCGGCACTTCTTCCGGAATTTCGGGAAGGAATCCATTGGATTCCAGACAGGGCATATAGATCACTCCGTCAAAATTTTCCTTTTCTTTGTTATAAGCCCCGGTCCTTCCCGCCATCACATTGGTGTCCACGTAAACCGGATAAACCGGATCACAGACAGCCACCTTATTATCTGCCCCAAAGATCTCCTGGATATTTCCGGAATCGCTTTTTGCTCCGTCAGAAATAAATATCTCATCTGCTGAAATGTTACATCCTCTGTCTTTGTAGTCATTCTTTGCAATGGCATCTCTCAAAAATTCATAGCCCAGATCCGGTGCATACCCCCGGAAAGTTTCCTGATGTGCCATTTCATCCACTGATCTGTGAAGACTTTCAATGATTGCCGGGGCAAGAGGCTGTGTCACATCTCCAATTCCAAGGCGAAGGATTCTGGCTTCCGGATTTTCCTTTTGAAAAGCGGACACTTTTCCGGCAATTGTGGAAAACAGATAACTGCCCGGCAGTTTCAGATAGTTTCTATTTACTGTTACCATATTCTATCTCCTGTTCTTGTTTATTTCTTCCGTAAGGGCGTCCCTTACCGCCTCAGGGCTTGCTGTACCCTTCAATTCTCTCATCATCTGGCCTACAAAAAAACCGAATACTTTTTCCTTACCTCCCAGAAGCTCTGAAAGAGGACCCGGATTCTCTGCAAGAACCTTCTGAACCACACGCTGCATAAGATCGTCATTCTGCACGATCCCCAGACCATGCTCCCGGACAAAAACTTCCGGGTCTGTATCTTCGTTAAAGATATGCTCAAATACCTTTTTTGCATTGGCAGGGCTGACCTTCTTTTCCTCTACCATACAAATCAGCTGTGCAAGGTGTTTCGGCGAAAAACAAACCTTTTCCGGTTCTGTACCGTATTCTTTTATCAGGCGAAGAACTTCCCCCATAAACCATGCTGCTGTCCTTTTGGGATTCTGACTGAGTTCTGCTGTTTTTTCAAAAAGATCAGCCAGATGTGCCGATTCCGTCAAAACTCTGGCATCATAATCGGAAAGTCCCATCTCATCCTGATATATCTGCTGCTTTTCTTCCCGCAGCTGTGGCTGCGTATTACGGATTCTCTGAATCCATTCATCTGAAATATGAACCGGCGGCAGATCCGGATCCGGAAAATATCGATAATCCTTAGCGTCTTCCTTTGATCTCATGGCACGAGAGCTTTCTTTATTGTCGTCCCACCGCCTTGTCTCCTGAATTACCGGCCTTCCCATTTCAAGAAGCTCGATCTGTCTCTCCCGTTCAGCTTCAATCGCTCTTGTGATGGCTTTGAAAGAATTCAGGTTCTTCATCTCTGTTCTGGTTCCCCAGACATCGCTTCCTGACTCACAGACAGAAAGGTTGACATCTGCACGCATGGAACCTTCCTGAAGCTTACAGTCCGAAATTCCAAGATACTGCATCATACAGCGAAGTTTATCCAGATATGCAATAACCTCCTCAGCGCTTCTCATATCCGGTTCGGAAACAATCTCGATCAGAGGTACTCCGCTTCTATTATAATCTACCAGTGAACAGTCTTCCCATTCGTCATGGATCAGTTTACCAGCATCTTCTTCCATATGTATTTCATGGATCCTGATCTTTTTCTTTCCAGCTGAGGTTTCAATCTCTATCCATCCATCATGACACAACGGCAGATAGAGCTGTGATATCTGATAATTCTGCGGATTGTCAGGATAAAAATAATTTTTCCGGTCAAATTTGCATAGTTGATTGATCTGACAATTTGCCGCAATTCCGGCTTTCAGTGCAAATTCCACCACCTGACGGTTCAGAACCGGAAGAGAACCGGGCATCCCGGCACATACCGGACAGGTATGGGTATTGGGCTCTCCACCAAATTCCGTAGAACAGCCGCAGAAAATTTTGGTTTTTGTGGCAAGCTCTATATGAACCTCCAGTCCGATCACGGTCTTATACTGTCTCATACCTCTGTGCCTCCTTTTTCTGCCGATGGAAATTTCCCCCGTGCATTTTCAAATACAGCCGCTGACCGGATCAGCGTATTTTCTCCAAAACAAGGGCCAATCATCTGAAATCCTACGGGCAGCCCTTTTCTGTCAAAGCCACCCGGAAGGGAAATGGCAGGAAGGGCGCAGAGATTTACTGCTACTGTATAAATATCACCCAGATACATGGTAAGAGGATCTTTCAGGCTTTCTCCCAGCTTTGGAGCCGTATGGGGAGCCGCCGGAGCAAGAATCACATCATACTTCTCAAAGGCCTGGTCAAATTCTTTTTTGATCAGAGCTTTTGCCTTTAATGCTTTCAGATAATAAGCGTCATAATAACCGGAGCTCAAAACAAATGAGCCCAGCATGATTCTGTTTTTTACCTCTTTTCCGAACCCCTGCGTTCTTGTTTTTCTGTACATATCATGAAGTCCCTGATATTCTGCCGCACGAAATCCATACTTTACACCGTCAAATCTTTCCAGATTGGAGCTTGCTTCTGCACAGGCAATGATATAATATGCCGGGATTACATATTCCGTAGTTTTCATGGAAAAAAATTCCACTTCAGCTCCCAGTTCCTCCAAAAGCTTCAGAGAAGCAAGAAAAACCTTACGTACTCCTTCTTCCATTCCCTCTGCCATATATTCTTCAGGAACGCCAAACCGCATTCCCTTCAGATCTTTCCCTGAAGTCAGTCCAGATTTCGGAAGTTCTCTCCTGAGAGAAGTGCTGTCCTTTGGATCATATCCGGCAATTACCTGAAGGAGAGCAGCACAGTCTTCTGTATTTTTTCCCACAGGACCAATCTGATCAAGAGAAGACGCATATGCCACCAGACCATATCGGGATACGGTTCCATAGGTTGGCTTGATTCCGGTCACTCCGCAAAAAGCGCTGGGCTGACGAATGGAACCGCCTGTGTCGGATCCAAGAGCCATATATGCCTCTCCGGCCGCAACTGCCGCACAGGAACCCCCTGATGAACCGCCCGGTACATGCTCTGTATTCCACGGATTTGCCGTAACACCAAAAGCAGATGTTTCTGTTGTACTTCCCATGGCAAATTCGTCCATATTCGTTTTTCCTATGAGGATCATTCCTGCCTGTTCCAGACGGTCGATCACCTCAGCCTGATATGTAGGAATAAAATTTTCCAGTATTCCGGATGCACAGGTTGTCTTTTTACCTCTGATACAGATATTATCCTTTACCGCGATCGGTACTCCTGCCAAAGGACCTGTATAGATTCCCTGCTCAATTCCTTTCTGAACCTGCTCTGCCCTCTTATATGCGTCCTCTTCATAAAGATCCAGGTATGCATGAATTTTCTTTTCTTTTTTTCTGATCTGGTGAAACACACTTTCTACACTGTCTGAAACGCAGATCTTTTTTCCCCTGATATTACGGGACAGTTCCAGTGCAGCCATCTGGCTTAATTCCATTTATGTCACTTCCTATCCTATTGTCTTCGGCACATGATACTGGCCGTCTTTTGTTCTTGGCGCATTAAACAGCATGGCAGTTTTCTGGTTTTCATTTACGATTTCATCCTCACGGAACACATTCTCACTGCCAAAAATATGGGACATAGGCTCTGTACCTTCTGTATCCAGCTGATCTAGCTTCTCTACATAGGTAAGCATTTTCTGCATTTCCGCCCGTGCGGCCTCCCGTTCTTCCTCTTCCAGAGAAAGTTTTGCAAGAAGGCAGACATTTTCCATTGTTTCATCATCTATGATCTTTGCCATGGATATTCCTCTTTTCTGCTTTTTGATTCCCTGTTGACCTGAAATATTTTTCCTGTATCCGGATCAGGGTTCCAGACGGTTCATGTCTCTTGGAAACAGACAGGCTTCACGGACATTTTCCTCTCCCAGAAGCTGCATCGTCAGCCGTTCCAGGCCAATCCCCAATCCGCCATGAGGCGGCATACCATGTTTAAAAGCATCCAGATACTGTTCCATGCCTTCTTCTTCCATCCCTCTGTCTGCAATCTTGGCGGTAAGCTGCTGATAATCATGGATGCGCTGTCCTCCAGTTGTGACCTCAAGACCACGGAACAAAAGATCAAAGCTCAGCGTAAAACGCGGATCTGCCGGATCATCCATTGCATAAAACGGCCGCTTTTTTGACGGGTAATGAGTGACAAATACAAAATCAGAATTATATTCTTCCTTAAAATACCTTCCGATCAGAGCTTCCTCCTCCGGTTCCAGATCGTAAGGATTGCGGACGGGCCTGTTATATTTTTCTGAAACAAGTTTTTTTGCCTTCTCAAACTGTACTGCCGGAATCCTGTCTACATTTGGAAGCTCCAGTTTCAATAAAGACAGTTCTTTACCATAACTTTTTTTTAAAAGAGCCATGGCATATTGAAGATATCCGGTTTCCATGGACATGATTTCCTGAAAGCTGTCTATATATCCCATTTCCAGATCCAGACTGGTATATTCGTTTAAGTGACGTTTGGTATTGTGCTTTTCCGCCCGGAATACAGGACCTGTTTCAAACACTCTGTCAAATACTCCCACCATCATCTGTTTATAAAACTGCGGACTTTGCGCCAGAACAGCCGGCTTATGAAAATAGCTTAATTTAAAAACATTTGCACCACCTTCTGCTCCTCTGGCGCCCAGTTTCGGCGTATGGATCTCTGTAAAACCATGTTCATAAAGATAATCGCGGAATGCTCTCACAAGAGCCTCCTGAATCCTGAATTTGGAACGTTCCCTGATATTTCGAAGCGCAATGGAACGCATATTCAGCTTTGACTCAAGCGAAGTATTCAGTTTCCATTTGTCTATGGCAAGGGGCATAGATTCTGCCGGGAAAGACAATATCTTCACACCTGTGATCCTCAGTTCCCGTCCATGAGGAGCCCGCTCCTCTTTTTTCAGAATTCCTTTCACCTGTACAGTCATTGCTTCTTTCAGCTGATGAACTGAACAGTCCGGAATTTTATTTTCCAGAACAGTCTGAAACAGCCCCTCTCTTTTTCTCAATATTATAAAAGCCACATCGCCCATATTTCGGATGCTGTGAACGGCTCCTTCAATCACTGCTTCCCGGTCCAGCAGGGAAGTACTCATAAGCTCATCCCAGTCCGTACTGTTTTTTTTCCATTTCCCATCCGTATATTCCATATCCTCATCCTCCATTACGTCAGTGGCTTATTATTTTTTCATGTTACTCCTCGTTATTCCTCAAAAAACAGCATCAGGATCATCTGGGCTGTTTCCACCATGTTCGTTCCTGAATCCATACTGCATTTCTGTATATAGCGATATGCTTCCTCCTCACTGAGGTGGTTTCTCTGCATCAGGATCAGTTTTGCATTGGAAATATAATTCTGCTCTTTCCAGCTTCTGTTCTTGTTTTTTTTCTTTTCTTTCCTTCTGCGTCGTTCCTGCTGAGTCAGCATCATATGAACAGTATTAATCAGATCGCCGGCCTTGACAGGCATTTCCACACAGAGGACAGAATCCGGTACCTGACATATAAACCCTGCCGATGCCAGCAGGAGCATTTCAAATCCCTCCGGCATACATTCCTTAATCTCCAGATATCCTGTATCAGAAAGCCGGCGTCCACATATCAGCACACCATTTCCAAGCTCCGATAAATAAGATAGAGCGCCTGATCCGGAACTGCTCACTGCCGCCACCGAAAAACCATGCCGTTCCAGAACCGCACGCAGCTTCTTTGCGTCTTCAATTTTCGGTAATGCGATCACAATGCTGTCCATATGTTCCTCTCCTTAATCCTTCCAAAACCCGGATTCCTTTTTACGGGCTACAGACGGTACAAATACTCCTCAACCTCCCAGTCTGTTACCTGCCGCGTATATCTCAGCCATTCTTTTTTCTTAGACTCCACATAAATCCTGCAGAAATCCTCTCCCAGGATTTCTCTGATCCAGGAACTGTTTTCAAAAATATCGATTGCTTCTTTCAAAGTCTCCGGAAGACAGTCCGGATTCTCCGTTTCCCCCGCTTTCAGAGGAACCAGCCGTTTTCGAATACCGTCCATCCCTGCTGCCAGGCATACCGCCAGCACAAGATAAGGATTTGCCGCAGCATCCGGGCTCCTCAGTTCTACCATGGACTCCTGTCCTCTGAAAAACGGGATCCTTACAAGAGATTTCTGATCTGAATCTGTCCAGGTAAGTTCAGTAGGCGCCCCGTATCCGGGAACCAGGCGCTTGTAAGAATTCACCAGCGGATTGGTGATCAGCGCCATTTCTCTGCTGTGTGCAAGAAGACCTCCTGCAAAATAAAATGCCGCATCACTGATTTTCCCCGGTGTCTCCTTACACTCAAAAATATTTTGTCCGTCTTTTACAAGAGAAAATTTCAGATGCATACCGGAACCATTAAACTCTGATCTGGGCTTTGGCATAAAAGTTGCATGGAGTCCATGGCGTCTGGCAACTGTACGGACTGCCATCTTAAAAGTCATGACACAGTCGGCGATCCTGCCCGCTTCCCCGTATCTGAAATCAATTTCATGCTGTGCCGGTGCTTTTTCATGGTGGGAGGATTCTACCTCCACCCCCATATCTTCCAAAGTAAGAACCATGTCTCTCCGTGCGTTTTCTCCAAGATCCAGAGGACTCACATCCAAATATCCTGCCTGCTCATGACTGACAGTAGTGGGAATTCCATTATCGTCTGTATGAAACAGAAAAAACTCACATTCCGGATCTGCAAAAAACGTATATCCTTCTTCTCCTGCTTTTTCCAGATTCTGCTTCAGGATATAGCGTGAACTGTTCTTATACGGTGTACCGTCTGCACAGTAGAGGTCACACAGAAATCTGGCCACCTTTCCCTGCTGAGGCCGCCAGGGAAGGATTGCAAACGTATCAAGATCCGGATAAAGAAACATTTCTGCCTCATTATCCATACATTCACCTGTTATCAGTGTCCAGTCTACTCTGCATCTGTTATCCAGTATCCGTGGAAGTTCTCTGGATGTCACTGCGATATTTTTAATAACGCCAAACATATCTGTAAACTGAAGGCGGATAAATTCCACATCCTCTTCTTCAACCAGCTGTAATATTTCCTTTCTGGAATAATTCCCCATGTTATTCTCTCCTTAATCGCTAAATTAAAAAAGGCGCACTTCCAACAGTATCCCCATTGAAAGAACGCCTTTGTTCATGCAGGTATTATAGCAATGTGTTTTTCCTTTGTCAACAAATTCCTGAAGAAGATCTCCTATAAACTTTCGACAAAATTCTTCACAGAATCAGAGATTGGTATATCCCATCAGAGATTCATCCACAGCTCTGGCAGCCTCTCTTCCTTCCCGGATTGCCCAGACAACAAGAGACTGTCCTCTGCGCATATCTCCTGCTGCAAATACACGAGGAACCGTCGTAGCATAGCCGTCCGGAGCCGTCTCCACATTGGTTCTTTCATTTACAGCTACCTGAAAAGCATCTGTCACATATTTCTGGCTTCCCAGAAATCCGGCTGCGATCAGAACCAGATCGGCAGTGATCACTTTCTCCGTTCCCTCGGCCGGAATCATGATCATCCTTCCTGTTTTTTCATCCCTTTTACTTTGCAGTCCAACTGTCTTTGCCTTGCAAATATTCCCTTTTTTGTCGGCAATAAACTCTGTAACCGTTGTCTGGTATACTCTTGGATCCTTTCCAAAGACAGCAATGGCCTCTTCCTGTCCATAGTCGGTTTTCAGAACTCTCGGCCACTGTGGCCACGGATTATCAGCAGCTCTTTCAGCCGGAGGCTTCGGCATCATTTCCAGCTGTGTAACAGATTTGGCTCCCAGACGGATCACTGTTCCCACACAGTCGTTTCCGGTATCGCCTCCGCCTATCACAAGAACATGCCTGTCTCTGGCCATCTCATATGGTATCTTTGTAAAATCACTGTCCAGAAGAGCTCTGGTTACTGTTCCCAGGAAATCTACGGCAAACCATATTCCCTTTGCGTCTCTTCCCGGCACTCTGATATCTCTGGGAGACGAAGCTCCGCAGGTCAGAAGTACTCTGTCATACGTTTTCAGAAGCTCCTCTGCTTTGACATCTTTTCCCACGTCTGTCTTTACTTTAAAGATTACACCTTCTTCTTCCATCAGACGGATTCTGCGGTCTACTACAGATTTTTCCAGCTTCATATTTGGAATTCCATACCGCAGCAGACCTCCGGGACGATCGCTTCTTTCATAAACAACCACCGTATGTCCTCTCCGGTTCAGCTCCTGCGCCGCTGCAAGACCGGCTGGTCCGCTTCCTACGATTGCAACTGTTTTTCCGGTACGAACCTTTGGTTTCTGAGGCTTCACCCAACCTTCTGCAAATGCGGTTTCAATAATGGCTCTTTCGTTTTCTTTGGTTGCCACCGGCTCTCCGTCCAGATTGCAGGTACAGGCAGCCTCACAGAGAGCCGGACACACTCTGGACGTAAATTCCGGAAAGCTGTGTGTCTTGGTCAGCCTTAAATAAGCCTGTTTCCAGTTCCCTGTGTATACCAGATCATTTATCTCTGGCACCAGATTGTGCAGAGGACAACCAGAAGTCATTCCTGCGATCATTGCGCCTGACTGGCAGAAGGGAACGCCGCAGGCCATACAGCGTGCTCCCTGCAGTCTTTGTTTTTCGAGGCTTAAAGGGAAACGAAATTCATGAAAGTCCGCAATTCTCACCTTAGGAGCCAGTACCTTTGCATTTTCTCTTTTATATTCCAAAAATCCTGTTGGTTTTCCCATAGCTTCCTCCTTAATGTTTTACTCCGATACTTTCATAAAAAGCTTCCATTTGTGCCTGTTCACCGGTAAGACCTTTTTCTTCAAGCTTGGCGCTTAAAGTAAGCATCCTTTTATATTCATCCGGAATCAGCTTTTTAAAATGAGGAAGATAATATGCAAAGTTATCCAGAATTTTTTTACCAAGCTCTGACCCAGTCGCCTTCACATGGGCCTCGATCAGATTCCTCAGCTCCTGTCTGTCATATTTATTTTCCACCTGTTCGATAGAGATCATCGCTTTATTGATATTCCGGTAAAGCATGTTCTCTGTATCCAGTACATAAGCGATGCCGCCGCTCATACCCGCCGCAAAGTTTTTGCCGGTCTTTCCAAGAACCACAACCCGGCCTCCGGTCATGTATTCGCAGCCGTGCTCGCCTACACCTTCTACCACAGCGCAGGCCCCGGAATTTCTCACTGCAAACCGTTCTCCGGCCACGCCGTTGATAAAGGCGGTTCCGCTTGTGGCGCCGTAAAGAGCCACATTTCCCACAATAATATTTTCTTCTGCCTTATATCCGGCCTTTTCCGGAACTTTTACGATCAGCCTGCCGCCGGACAGCCCCTTGCCAAAATAATCATTGCTGTCACCGGTAAGACAAAGCGTCAGACCTTTTGGGATAAACGCTCCAAAACTTTGTCCGCCGGCACCTTTGCAGTTGATTACAATGGAATCATCCGGAAGACCTGCTGGGTTCTGTCTGGTAATTTCTGCTCCCAGGATTGTTCCAAATGTACGATCTGTATTGGTCACTTCCACGTTTAATTCCGCCTTTGTTCCGCCGGAGACAGCCCGAATACATTTTTTCAGAAGAATTTTTTCATCTAACGTTTTTTCCAGTTCAAAATTATAAACAGCCCTGGAATCAAAGGTCACCTTCTGTGTTTTGCCTGTGTAAGGATTATCCAGGATAGCGCTCAGGTCTACTTTTCCGATATGCGGTTCGTCAGCCCTGTCCGCCGCCTTGAGAAGATCACTTCTTCCTACCATCTCGTCAACGGTACGCACGCCCAGTCTGGCCATATATTCCCGCAGCTCTTCTGCAATAAATTTCATGAAATTTTCCACATATTCAGGTTTTCCCCGGAAACGCTTCCGAAGCTCCGGATTCTGTGTAGCTACACCTACAGGACAGGTATCCAGATTGCAGACTCGCATCATCACACAACCCATGGTTACAAGAGGCGCTGTGGCAAATCCAAATTCCTCTGCTCCTAAAAGCGCCGCAATGGCAACGTCACGTCCGCTCATGAGCTTTCCGTCTGTTTCAATACGCACCCGGCTGCGAAGTCCGTTTTTCAGAAGTGTCTGGTGAGTTTCACTAAGTCCCAGTTCCCATGGAAGTCCTGCATTGTGTATGGAGCTTCTGGGGGCAGCTCCAGTTCCTCCATCGTATCCGGAGATCAGAATAGTCTGGGCTCCTGCCTTGGCCACTCCGGCAGCTACTGTTCCTACTCCCGCCTCTGATACAAGTTTTACCGAAATATCCGCAAATTTATTTGCATTTTTCAGATCATAGATCAGCTGGGCCAGATCTTCAATGGAGTAAATGTCATGATGCGGCGGAGGGGAGATCAGACTTACTCCGGGAGTGGAATGGCGGGTTTTTGCAACCCATGGATAAACCTTCTTTGCCGGAAGGTGTCCGAC
>SAMEA3387491__coassemble_1019_pt1 | contig 21037 bp, 19 predicted proteins | sample SAMEA3387491__metabat2_low_PE_009 | metagenome-assembled genome bin SAMEA3387491 (sample SAMEA3387491) | Felis catus | biome: Faeces | place: United Kingdom | collected 2012
TATAACAAAATGGCTTTCGGTGATGCTATACTGATTGTTTAGATGGTCTGTTTTTATGGTAAAGAGTGTTCTGTATTTTGTGAGTGGACATATGGATTTATACAGATGCAAATGGACCGCCTGATAACTCAGTAGGCTTTACACCCTTTCGGCGATTGTGTTTTATGCTATTTTAGTCTTAATCTCTGCAATTTCTTTTTGCATGTCATTGTACATTTTCAGAAGCAGCGAAGTATTATCTGTTTCCAACTTATCAATTTTGTAAAACTGTTTCAGTTCTTCCAGATTTTTCTGTACTTTTTCCAAATCTCCTTCAAGATGTGCCTGTACTCTGTCCAGCTCATTAAGAATCATATTTTCTGATCGGGATAGTTTCTCATCCATGACAGAAAGAATCTTCCGTTCGGAAGCAGCGATCTTCTTGTCTACGCTAGAAATAACATTCCGTTCGGAAGCAGCGATCTTCTTGTCTGCGCTAGAAATAACATTCCGTTCGGAAGCAGCGATCTTCTTGTCTACGCTAGAAATAACATTCCGTTCAGAAGCAGCGATCTTTTTATCCACGGTAGAAATGACATTCTGCTCAGAAGCAGCAATCTTTTTATCCACGCTGTTAAGAATATTCTGTTCTGATTCTTTTACAACTTCCTGCATTAAATTTTGAAGAAGCTCCAAGTCTTTCTGGTCTAACATATTGCATCATCCTTCCTGTTTACATACATCCATTCAGTAGGGTCATTATACCACCTTAAGAGTGTAAAGTCTATTGAATTATCATGGTACAGATACATAAATCAAGTGGAAAAATAAAAGATAATGAATTACTTTCGATAGCCATAAGGACGTTCTGACTATGCGTTACCATACAACTGGTCAGGTTCTGCTGAAGCTGAAAACAGAAACATACATATTGGTCTGACTGCATTACAGATAAAATATCAGGCAATGTCTATTTCCCTGCAGAAGGCAGCGCTGAACTATGTATGATCCGGCATCAATAAAGAAAGAATTATATAATAAGAAAATGAATCATTTTGTACAATAAAATTCGGAATATATGGACATAAAAAGAAATACTAAACTCTATATGCGCATTCCACAAAGACAAATTAGTTCGTGTGCTTTTTCGAATATGATCATTTATAACAAAGAATAAAAATTCATGTTTTACACATAATAGTTTCATGAATGATGGTTTTGCAGGGGTGTTGCCGGGAAAGAAGCAGATTTAAGATGGGATTGCAAAGCTAAAACAGAATCAGCTAATAAACGAACTGGTGAAATATAGTTCGCCTGAGCAGAGGGGCATTTCTGTAAATGAATAGACGGGCGGAGATGATCACAGTTAATACTGCAGCATCAAAAACTAAATTTATTGTACCATGAAACTGTGGAAGTGTGAATTGTTTTTTATATTATTTGTGCCGCCGGATAAAAGGCGGCGGAATGGAGGATTGCATGTCCGAAAAAGGAAAACGGCAGCAAATGAATTATGATCAGAAGGTTCTGTCAGAGTATGAGGGAAAAGAGAATGGATACACAGAGGAAAAATTTCTGAACCAGGAGAATATAAAAGAAGAACAGCATCCAATGGAAAAAATGATTTCCGGAGCAGATGAGAATGGGAAATCACAGAAAAACGCAGAGACAAAACCAGAGGATACTGGATATGAGCAGGAAAAACTGGAAAATCAGGACAGAAAAAATGAGCAGATAAAGGAAATGGGACAGGTGACTCTGGATAGAAATCCACGAAAACATCATGTGGAGCTTCTTACGATCATCGGTGAGGTGGAAGGCCATGAGTCAGCGCCTTCTCAGAGTAAAACCACCAAATATGAGCATGTACTTCCAAAGCTGGCTCTGGTGGAGGATGATGAAGATGTGGACGGCCTTCTGATTCTTTTAAATACGGTAGGCGGCGATGTGGAAGCAGGGCTTGCCATTGCGGAGATGATCGCATCTTTAAGTATTCCTACAGTTTCTCTTGTTCTTGGAGGCGGTCATTCCATTGGTGTTCCCATGGCCGTATCGGCCGACTATTCCTTTGTTGTGCCAAGCGCTACCATGGTGATTCATCCGGTGCGTTCCAGTGGGATGTTTATCGGTGTTGCACAGACCTATCGGAATATGGAAAAAATTCAGGACCGGATCACGGGATTTATTGCTTCTCATTCCCACATTTCTCAGAAGCGCTTGGAAGAGCTAATGCTGGATACCACACAGCTGGTAAAAGATGTGGGAACCATGCTGGAAGGCAGGGAGGCTGTAGAAGAAGGACTGATCGATGAAGTGGGAGGAATGAAAGAGGCTCTTGCCAAACTGTATGAACTAATTGACCTTCAGAAAGCTGAGAAAAAAATGTAATTTCATGATAAAGTTAGTCACATTATTAACAATTTATGAAAAATCATGCACTTTTTCCTTTGACTGTCCCTCCTTTTGTGATATAATGCTAGGGAATGAGTAGTGATGTTTAAAATAATTTCTACAGGAGGGACAAATCATATGAGCAATACGTGTGGATGTCAGAACAGCGGAAACGCGGATTTCGCTGAGTTGGCTCCGGTGCTTGAAAAATATGCAAAGGTGCCGGGAAGCCTGATCACCATTCTTCAGCAGACCCAGGATATCTACGGGTATCTTTCTATGGATGCGATCAATTATATCGCAGAAAGAACAGGGATCATGCCTGCTAAAATTTACGGTGTGGCTACATTCTATGCACAGTTCCGTTTACAGCCGATCGGAAAGTATCTGATCATGCTCTGTAAAGGTACAGCCTGTCATGTAAATGGTTCTGACATGATCGAGGAAGCTGTCTGTGAACATCTTGGAATCAAGGACGGAGAGACAACCGAAGATGGTCTGTTTACATTAAATAACGTAGCCTGTCTTGGCTGCTGTTCTCTTGCGCCGGTTATGATGGTAAAATCAGCAGACGGTGAGGAAACATTCGGAAACCTGACAAAATCTTCTGTTAAGAAGATTCTTGACGATTATAAAGCAAAGAACGCATAGGAGGTAGAAATATGAAAGTTGTTGTAGGACAAGGCAGCTGTGGTATTGCTACCGGAGCTAAGAAGACCTCTGATGAGTTCCAGCGTATCGTAGCAGAAAAAAATCTTACAAATGTTGTTATTGATAAAACAGGATGTATCGGTACCTGCTATCTGGAGCCTATCGTTGATGTGTATAATGACGAAGGCGCTCTGGAAGCAAGATATGTCAAATGTACTACAGATAAAGTGGAAAAAATCGTAGAGGAGCATCTGATTGGCGGAAAGCCGGTAGAGGAATACGTGATTCCGGCAGAGGATGAGGCGTTCCTTTCCCAGCAGCAGAGAATCGTTCTCCGCAACTGCGGTCAGATCAATCCGGAAAAAATTGATGAGTACATAGCGGTAGGCGGCTATGAAGCTGCACGCAAAGTTATCACTTCCATGACTCCGGATGAAGTTATTGAGGAAATCAAGGTTTCCGGACTTCGCGGACGCGGCGGCGCCGGTTTCCCTACATGGTTTAAATGGAATGCGATCAAATCCAATAAAGGCGCGCAGAAATATATGGTATGTAATGCAGACGAGGGTGACCCGGGTGCATTCATGGACCGTTCCGTTCTGGAAGGCGATCCTCACTCCCTGCTGGAAGGTATGATCATCGGCGGTTTTGCTGCAGGCGCTACCGAGGGTATCATTTACTGCCGTGCTGAGTATCCACTGGCAATTGCACGTCTTGAGATTGCCATGGCACAGGCAAGAGAAAAGGGTTATCTGGGCAAAAATCTGTTTGGAACAGGCTTTGATTTTGATATCCGTATTAAAGCAGGTGCAGGCGCATTTGTATGCGGTGAGGAGACTGCTCTTATTGCTTCTCTTGAAGGTGAGAGAGGTATGCCAAGACTGAAACCTCCGTTCCCGGCTGCAAAGGGATACTGGAAGCTTCCGACCAACATCAATAACGTAGAAACCTATGCAAACGTTGCATGGATCATTGCCAATGGCGGACAGGCCTTTGCTGACAGAGGTGCTGAAAAATCCAAGGGCTCCAAGGTATTTGCTCTTGCAGGAAAAATCAAGAAGGGCGGTCTTGTTGAGGTTCCTATGGGAATGACCCTGAAAGAAGTTATTTACAACATCGGCGGCGGAATCAAAAACGACAAAGAATTCAAGGCCGTTCAGATGGGTGGTCCTTCCGGCGGATGTATTCCTGCAGATCTTATTGACACTCCTGTTACTTATGAAGATATCAATAAGACAGGCGCTATCGTTGGTTCCGGCGGTATGATCGTAATGGACGAGGATACCTGTATGGTAGATATGGCACGTTTCTTCCTTGACTTTACCAAGAAAGAATCCTGTGGTAAATGTAACTACTGCCGTATCGGTACCAAGAGAATGCTTGAGATTCTTGAGAGAATCACAAAGGGCGAAGGAAAAGACGGAGATATCGAGCTTCTGGAAGAGCTTGCAGGAAAGATCAAGGACGGCGCTATGTGCGGACTTGGACAGACTGCTCCGAACCCGGTACTCACCACTCTGAAATATTTCCGCAATGAATATGAGGATCATATTTACAATCATAAATGTACTGCAAAATCCTGTAAGGCTCTTATTCACTACGAGATTACAGAGGACTGCAAGGGCTGTACAGCCTGTGCAAGACACTGCCCGGTTGGCGCCATCAGCGGCGAGAAAAAACAGCAGCATAAGATTGATCCTGCTGTATGTATCAAGTGCGGCAAGTGTGAGGAATCCTGTAAATTTGGCGCAGTAAAGAGAGTTTAATAGGAGGTGCAGACTGTGAATAAATACAGATTAAATATCGACGGAAAAGAAGTCTATGGACTTCCCGGCCAGACCATTCTCGATGTCTGCAAAGAGAACGATATTTTCATTCCTACTCTTTGCTATGATGAGAGAACAGAAATTTACGGCGCATGCGGACTTTGTATGGTAGAGATGGAAGGCAATCCGAAACTCTGGAAGGCCTGTGCAACCGAGATCGCACCGGATATGATCATCCATACCAATACACCGCGTGTTATTGAATCAAGAAAAACAAACCTGGAGCTTCTTCTTTCCAACCATAAGGGTGACTGCCGTCCGCCATGTATGCTTGCATGTCCTGCAGGTACAGACTGTCAGGGCTATGTAGGTCTGATCGCAAACGGACAGTATGAAGAGGCTATCAAACTGATCAGAGAAAACATTCCGCTTCCGGGATCTATCGGTCGTGTCTGTCCTCATCCGTGTGAGACAGCATGCCGCCGCGGTATGGTAGACGAGCCTATCGCTATTGCAAACCTTAAGAGATTTGCAGCAGATACTGACGAGTTCGGTGAAGATCCGTTTGTTCCGGAGTGCGAGCCGGACACAGGAAAGAACGTTGCTGTGATCGGCGGCGGTCCTTACGGACTTTCCATGGCATATTTCCTTCGTCAGCTTGGCCATGATGTGACGATCTACGAGGCAATGCCAAAGCTTGGCGGTATGCTCCGCTATGGTATTCCGGAATACCGTCTTCCGAAAGAAGTTCTGGATGAGGAAATCGCTGTTCTTGAAAAAATGGGCGTAACCATGGTTACAAATACAAAGATCGGCGAGGACATCTCTTTTGAAGCGATCCGCAGAGATTTTGATGCTGTATGCGTTGGTATCGGCGCATGGGTATCTACCGGTGTCCGCTGCAAAGGCGAGGATGCCGAGGGTGTAATCGGCGGTATTGATTTCCTCAGAAAAGTTGTCCGCAATGAAGATATTGACCTTGGCAAAAACGTTGCCATTGTAGGCGGCGGTAATACCGCTATGGATGCCTGCCGTACAGCAGTACGTCTTGGCGCTGACAAGGTTTATAATATTTACAGAAGAACAAAAGATGAGATGCCTGCAGATATGATCGAGATCGAGGAAGCAGAGGAAGAGGGAGTAATCTTCCTGAACCTGACCAATCCTCTTGAGATCATTTCTGATGAAAACGGACACTGCCGTCAGATGGTTCTTCAGGTTATGGAACTTGGTGAGCCGGATGCATCAGGACGTCGCGCTCCGGTTCCGGTAGAAGGAAAAACAGAGACGATTGATGTGGACACTGTAATCCTTGCAATCGGCCAGAGAGTAAATGCAGAAGGAATGAACGGGGTTGAGCTTACCAGAAAGGGCGGCCTTGTTTATGATAAAGATACATACATGACAGCACTTCCGGGCGTATTCGCAGGCGGTGACTGCGGTAATGACAAGATTTCCATCGCAGTTGAGTCCATTGGCGATGCAAAGAAGAGCTATCTGATCGTAGATGCTTATCTTCGCGGAGAAGAGATCAAATACGAGCCAAACTATTATGTAACCAAAAAGGACGTAACACCGGCTACTTTTGAAGACCGTGAGAGAATGTGCCGTCCGACTATGGAGCAGCTGAATGCAGAAGAAAGAAAAGACAACTTTACAGAGGTAGTCTTCGGATACGACGAGGAGCAGGCTGTTGAGGAAGCTCATCGTTGTCTGGAGTGCGGATGTAAAGATTACTTTGAGTGTAAGCTGATCTCCTATGCAAATATGTACGATGTGGATCCGGACCGTCTGGCAGGAGACATCAATGAAGTGGAATTCCACGATGAGCATCCGTTCATTTTAAGGGATCCGAATAAATGTATCCTCTGCGGACTCTGTGTTCGTGCCTGCGATGAGGTTATGGGAGTAGGCGCTCTTGGCCTTGTGAAACGTGGATTTGACACAGTTGTTATGCCGGCTCTTGAACAGCCGCTTTCTGAGACAGGATGTATTTCCTGCGGCCAGTGTGTAAGTGTCTGCCCTACAGGCGCTCTTCAGGAAAATCTTACTCTTGAAAAATCTGTTCCGCTTGACACTGAGGCTACCGATACTACCTGCGCTTACTGCTCAGTAGGTTGCTCCATGCATCTTGAAACCTATGGAGACATGCTGGTAAAAGCTGTTCCGGACAGAGAAGGCGCTGTCAATAAAGGACTTCTCTGCGGAAGAGGAAAGTTCGGCTTTGACTGTTCTGTTATGGACGGCAAACTCCTTGAGCCAATGGCAAGAAAGGACGGAGAGCTTACAGAGGTTGATTATCATGAAGCATTTATGCTGACTGCAAAGAAAGCAGAATCTCTTGCGGCAAAATACGGAAGAAACGCAGTTGCTGTAGCAGTTTCTGACAGATATACAAACGAAGAAGCATATGTGATCAAGAAGTTCGCAGATTCTATCGGAGCTAAGACTCTCTGCTTCAACAACAGAGAGAACGGTCTTGAAAAGGTTCTGGGCGTAAACGCTTCTCCGAACACAATCAACGAGGTTCTTTCTGCAGATGTGATCCTGTGCGCAGGCTTTATTGCAAAAGAAAATCAGGTGATCCGTCTGAAACTGAAACAGGCAGCAAAGAACGGAGCAAAGGTTATCCTTGTAAATCCGGAAGGATATGCACAGGATCATATGAGCTTTGCTTATAAAACTGTTGAGACAGACAACAGCCTTGGTTTCTTCAAGGGTGTTGCAAAGGCTCTTCTTGATATGGGCAAGGGCACAGGTGTAGAAGGCTTTGACGCATTTAAGGCATCTGTAGAAGGTGCTGCTGTATCTGAAGAAGCAAAAGAGATCGCTGAGCTTTATGCAAATGCAAAGAAAGCAATGATCGTATTCCAGCAGAACGTAGTAACTACTGAGGCTGCTGCGCTTCTTGGCGACATCGCAGTTGTTTCCGGTCATATCGGAAAAGCCCGCGACGGTATCCTTATGCTGAAAGCAAAGAACAACAGCCAGGGTCTTGTTGATCTGGGAATCACTGCAGGGGCAGAGGCTATGGAAGGTGTAAAAGCCCTTCTGGTATTCGGTGAGGATCCGGCTCCGGAGCTTCTGAAAGAGCTTGTATTCCTGATGGTATGCGATACTCACATGACAGAGGCTGCCAAACTTGCAGACGTTGTGATCCCGGGAACAGGATTTGCGTCTACCTATGGTACTTTCACCAATACTGAGCGCAGACTTCAGGTTGTTGAACAGGCCATTGAGGAAGACGTAGTATTCTCCAACTGGGAGGTTGCTGCTGAGCTGGCTCATGTATATGAGGTTGAAATGCCGTTTGATGATGTAGAGGATATTTCTGATGAGATGAACGATAAGCTTCCGGTTTACCGTTATGCAGAAATGGGCGAGATCTATGGCGGAGTTCTTGCATGTGAAAATGCAAAACTTGCAGCTGTGGAAGATGCTGCATTTGTAGCACCGCTTCGCTCCACAGATCATCTGATGAACATGATCGATGAGAGACTGCCTCACGCAAACTGATTTTAAAATAATAATAGCCTGTATAAAAGCGGAAACCCAATATTCAGGCTGAGATGATCCGGGGAACTGTCGCGGCTGTATGCTGTGGCAGTTTCCTTTTTTGTTTACCGGGAATATAGTACAGTCTGTACGGATTTTTCAGGGAAATAAAAAAGTTCCGCGGGGATGCGTCCAGCAACAGCAACCGTATTCGCTCACATGTTCGATTTTTTGCCGGGGATATCTTGTAACTTTTTCAGAACTGTGATATACTGATACAGCAAAAGCCGGGAAAACACTTTGAATTTTTGGTTTTTACAGGGAATAAAACGGCAGCTTTCATGCCATTTGAAGAAAACAGACGAAAGAAAAGGATAAAAATATGACAGTTTTATATGTGATCCTGCTTGCAGTTGTACAGGGAATACTGGAGTTTCTTCCTGTAAGCAGTTTTGGACATCTGTGCATTCTTCAGAACATTCTGGGGATGGAGCACGAAACGGGTGTTCTTCTGGAAGCAATGCTTCATTTTGGTACGCTGGCAGCAGTGATACTTACTTTCTGGAAGGATATTTCAAGACTTCTGCTGGAGTCTCTAGACATGCTGATGGATACAATCGGAAATCTGTCTCTTTATATCCATAATAAAAGAACAGGAGACAGACTTCGATATGCAAAAATCGTAAGCAGTACTTATAAGAAATTTGCGCTCCTGCTTCTTGTTTCTATGATACCGACTGCACTTCTGGGTTATACAGCCAGAAGGCTTGTTGTGCTTGCGGCTTCTTCACAGCTGCTGCCGGGAGCGGGAATCCTGATCACAGGAATCGTTCTTCTTGTGGTGGATCTTGGCAGAATGGGCGGAAAAAAAGCTGCAAGAGACGCCGGATTCGGAAATGCCATGTGGATCGGTATTTGTCAGGGACTGTCTGTATTTCCCGGACTTTCCAGAAGCGGACTGACGATCAGCGCAGGTCTGATGAGTGGATTTACACGGAGTTTTGCAGTGAAATATTCTTACATTCTGTCAGTGCCGGCTATTATCGGAGCCCTGGCTGTGGAGCTGGGACAGTTTAGCGCGCCTGCAATGACTGTTGGACTGGGATTTACCTTTGTGCTGGGAATGATCGTCTCTGCAGTTGTGGGGTACTTTACCATCCGTGTACTGCTCAGACTTGTGAACAGGGGCAGATTCCGTTATTTTGCATATTACTGTTTTATTGTGGGCTTTGCTGCTCTCATCGGTAATTATGTATTATAAAAAAACAAAAGGGTATCAGAACTTATAACGGGTTCTGATACCGGTAGTAATAAAAGCAATAGAAGTAGTAGGAGGGAAGCCTGGATATGGCAGCATCAAAGAACCAGAAAGGCAAAAGAGGAACCACAGGAAAAACAGCAAAGAGTACCACATCAAGAAGAAAAACCACTGCTAAAAAGCAAAATGTTACAAGTGGATTCCAGACAGAAATCATTCTGCTGATCATTCTGGCTGCCTCTATGATCCTGGTTATCAGTAATTTTGGACTGGGCGGCGCTGTCGGCGACCAGATCAGCGCGGTCTGCTTTGGGATTATGGGACTTCTGGCTTATGTATTTCCCGTACTGCTTTTTGTGGGTGCTGCCTTTTTGATGTCCAACAGAAAAAATCCTCTTGCGTACAAAAAAACACTGGCAGCCCTTGTGTTTTTTCTTTTTCTGTGTGGCTTTGTACAGCTTTTAACAGAGGGATATCTTCCGGGTACGGGATTTATGGATTATTATAAACGCAGTTCAGAGCTTCATACGGGAGGCGGTGTGATCGGAGGCGCGATCTGCATGTCTTCTACGTCTGCTTTTGGAGTTGTAGGCGGATATATTATCATTGTACTTGTGCTTCTTATTACAATGATCCTGATTACTCAGAGATCCTTTTTTGATTTTATTTTTAAAATCTGGGACAGTATCGTAAGCCTTGTAAAGGGCGGACATGAACGCTATATGGAAGGGCAGCCGGAGCGGGATCTGAAAAAAGAGATCCGGGATCAGGAACGCAGACAGAAGAGGGAAAACCGTCAGGCAGAAAGAATACGCAGGCTGGAGGAAACGTTAGAGGCAGAAAAACAGGCTGCCCAGGCTCTGGAACAGGAAAACAGTGAGGCGGCTGCGGCCCTTAATGCCAGACAGGAACAGAAAGAGGCTTCTTCTCACGGTTTTCTGGAAGGAACAAAACTGACTCCGCCAAAAAAGAAAAAAACAAAAGAAACATCAGAGACTGCTGTTCAGACCTCTGAGGAGGATTTTGAAGTCCGGACTTCAGCAGCCGGTCAGGGACAGCTGGAATTCAGTATACATCGGGCAGATTCTTCCAGTGAGGCTGCTGATGAACATACTGATATTAATACAGAGATGGAATACTCGCCTTCAGATTCTCTGGATTTTGACGAAATCCAGGCTTATGAGGACGAGAGTAAAGAAATTTCAGATTCTTTTGAGGATTTCAGGAAAGAGGAACAGCAAAATACAGAAGCATCTGTTCAGTCCGCAGCATCGGAAGCCTCTCAGCCTCATAAGAATCCAAAATCGTCCAAAACAGAAATAGAAAATGGAATCCGAAATATTCAGAAGGAGATCACCAGTAAGGATGCAGAAGTAAAAAAAGAATATCATTATTCTCCCCTGAAGCTTCTGAAAAGAGGCAACGGAAAGGGCAAAGGCGATTCCGATGCCCATCTTCGCCAGACTGCCCAGAAGCTTCAGGATACGCTGCATAATTTTGGTGTAAATGTTACTGTGACAAACGCAAGCTGCGGTCCTACAGTGACCAGATATGAGCTTCAGCCGGAAATGGGAGTGAAGGTCAGCAGAATCGTAGGTCTTGCTGATGATATCAAGCTGAACCTGGCAACTCCGGATATCCGTATTGAGGCACCGATTCCCGGAAAGGCAGCTGTGGGAATCGAGGTTCCCAATAAAGAAAATCAGGCAGTTATGCTCCGGGAGATTTTGCAGTCCCAGGAGTTTCAGGGAGCAAAATCAAAACTTTCCTTTGCCGTAGGCAAGGATATTGCCGGAAAGCCTGTTGTTACAGATATTGCCAAAATGCCGCACCTTCTGATCGCAGGAGCGACAGGCTCCGGTAAGTCTGTATGTATCAATACTCTGATCGTGAGTATACTTTACAAAGCAAAACCGGAAGAGGTCAAGCTGATCATGATCGATCCCAAGGTGGTTGAGTTAAGCGTGTACAACGGAATCCCTCATCTTCTGATCCCGGTAGTCACTGATTCCAAAAAGGCGGCAGGCGCACTGAACTGGGCAGTAACAGAGATGATGAACCGCTACAACACTTTTGCGGAATTTAATGTGCGAAATCTTCAGGAGTACAATAAAAAAGTAGATGGAATGAGGATCCCCGAGGGAGAAACCCCGCCGGAGCGTATGCCTCAGATCATTATTATCGTGGATGAGCTTGCGGATCTGATGATGGTGGCTCCGGGAGAAGTGGAGGATGCGATCTGCCGTCTGGCCCAGCTTGCCCGGGCTGCGGGAATCCATCTGATCATAGCCACACAGCGGCCGTCTGTAAATGTTATCACAGGTCTTATTAAGGCAAATATGCCCTCCAGAATTGCTTTTTCTGTTTCCTCAGGCGTGGATTCCAGAACAATTCTGGATATGAACGGCGCAGAAAAGCTTCTTGGAAAAGGAGATATGCTTTTTTATCCTCAGGGATATCAGAAGCCTGCCAGACTGCAGGGCGCTTTTGTTTCAGACGAAGAAGTCAGCAGCATCGTGGACTTTCTTGCAGATAAAAATCCCGCGGCGCAGTACAATCCGCAGATTGAACAGCAGGTAAATACTGCCAGTCTGTCCGGAGGAGGATCCGGAGCAGAGGAAAGGGATGTATATTTTGAGGAAGCCGGCAAGTTTATTATTGATAAGGAAAAAGCCTCCATTGGAATGCTTCAGCGTATGTTTAAAATCGGATTTAACAGAGCTGCCAGAATCATGGATCAGCTTTGTGATGCCGGAGTTGTAGGACCGGAGGAAGGCACAAAGCCCCGGAAGGTTCTGATGTCCATGGAGGAATTCCAGAATTTTATTGAAGAAAGCCTGTAAAGGAAAGAAAGGAGAAAAACATGGTAAAGCACATTGTAATGTGGTCATTTCAGGAAACTTTAGATGACAAACAGAAAAAAGAAGCGGCAGTACGGATCAAAGAAGGGCTGGAACGTCTGACGGGAATCGTCCCGGGGCTGATATCTGTTAAGGTAGTCACAGATGCTCTTCCTGCCAGCACACATGAAATCGGACTTTTCTGTGAACTGGAATCCCAGGAGGCTCTTGACGGTTATCAGGTTCACCCGGAACATCAGAAAATGGTTTCTTTTATCAGGACAGTTACCTGCAACCGTATCTGTCTTGACTATGAAGTATAATGGAGATCCGGATTTTATCTGTGGGCAAGATCAAAGAAAAATATCTTACCGCAGGGATACAGGAATATGCAAAACGTCTGAGCAGGTACTGTAAGCTTACCTTCTGTCAGGTGGCTGATGAAAAGACTCCGGACAAGGCTTCGGAGGCTTTAAACGGACAGATCAAAAAAACAGAAGGCGAGCGCATCATGAAAAATATCCGGGACCAGGATTATGTGATCGCTCTTGCTCTTGACGGAAAAATGCTGGACTCTGTAGAACTTTCTGAAAAAATCGGACAATTGGGAATTGAAGGAAAAAGCTCAGTTGCTTTTGTGATCGGAGGCTCTCTTGGACTAAGTGAACAGGTACTAAAAAGAGCAGATTTCCGGCTGAGCTTTTCCAGAATGACTTTTCCTCATCAGCTGATGCAGATGATACTTCTGGAACAGATATACAGAGGATTCCGTATTCTGAACAATGAACCTTATCATAAATAAAAAAGTTTTTGCCAGGGAGGATGCTTTTATGGAAATTCAGCGTATTGAAAACATGTGCGGAGGAAACGGTCATGTTTTTCTTAAGCCGATCCTTAATGAAAAACAATTAAATGGAAAATGTGGTCTTTATGCAGAGGTGACTCTGGAACCAGGCTGTTCCCTGGGATATCATGAACATCACGGAGAAAGCGAAACCTATTACATTCTTTCCGGAAAAGGAATTTACAGCGATAACGGAGAACTTCGTATGGTAGAAGCAGGAGACATGACCTTTACTCCGGACGGCAAAGGCCATGCGCTGACAAATGCCGGTGAAGAAAATCTTGTATTTATGGCGCTGATCATTTTGAATTAGTATAACGAATACTAACTTTCTGCTATACCAGGGTTACCGAAATTCCACCGGTTTTTGACAATGGGCGGTTTGTTTGAGCGGATTATGATACAGGCAGTACAGAAGGAAGGATAAGCTTATGATAAAACAGTTGGATATGAGAAAATTTGAGGAATATATTTCTCAGTTTCCGGTGTATGAGTACCGTATTCTTGACACAAAGGGGATTGAGGTAAGGGAAAGGGTCCGCACGATCTGCAGTCAGGAATGTGAACGTTTTGGCACTACCTGGGCCTGCCCTCCGGCTGTAGGTTCACTGGAGCAGTGCCGGGACAGGATCAGCAGATATCCCCAGGCAGTGTTTTTTTCCAGTGTGGCGGAAGTGTCGGATCTTATGAATATGGAGGAAATGCTTTCCACCAGACACCAGCATGAAAAAATCACAGAAGAAATCGCCTCATTTCTCCGGGAACAGGGGTTTTCCGTTTTTACCCTGTCCACAGAATCCTGTGATATCTGTCAGGAGTGTACATTCCCCCAGGGAAAACCCTGCAGGCATCCGGAAAAAATGCACCCCTGTCTGGAAAGCCATGGAGTAGTGGCTGCGGAAATTGTAGAAGAACAGCAAATGGAATACAATCTGGGCGGCAATACAATATTATGGTTTTCCATGGTATTGTTCCGTCAGGAATAAAGATAAAGCCTTCGGCATAAATTACGATAAAAGCCGAAGGTTTTTCTGTTTTTGTGTGCGCGGGAATCAGAGGAGGTCGATGCTTTGTTTTTTCAGCAAAAAAGAAAACAGCTCAGGGAAGGCTGTCTGACTGCTCTTGAGGTTCCCAGAGATCTTGCCTGCAGAGAGACTGTTGTTACACTGACAGGATGCAGCCAGGCTGTTATTGAAAATTACCGCAGTATTCTGAAGCTGACAGAGGAGAAAATCATTGTAAGCACTTTTTCGGGAAAACTGACAATCATGGGAAAAAATCTGGAAATTCCCTGGAATACCATGGAAGAGATGACAGTTACAGGAAAAATCTCCCGGATCATCCCGGAACGGTAGGAGGAAGCTATGGAAAAAATCCTTTGTTTTCTGAACGGATATGTGGAAGTTCTTATCTGTGGCGGACAGACAGAACGTTTTTTTAATCTCTGCATGGCAAGAGGAATTGTCGTCCGGAATCTGAGACAAAATAAGGATAAGAGCTTTACCTGTATTTTTTCCGTCAGCCATTTTTTTCTGCTGGGACCAATACGGAGAAAAACAAAGGTGAGAATTCATATTCTGGAAAAACAGGGGCTTCCTTTTTGGGTGGAAAAAGGCGTAAAAAGAAAAGCTTTTTTTCTGGGAATTTTTTTGTGCGGAATGCTTCTTCTTATGCTTTCCGGACGTATTTGGAATATCCATATTGAAGGAAACAGGGCGAACAGCACACCGGAAATCCTGAAGTTTCTGGAGGATCAGGGTGTTTCCCATGGTATGAAAAAAAAATCTTTAAACTGCAGCGCCATTGCAGCTTCCATCCGGGAAGAATATCCTCAGACAGCCTGGGTTTCTGCAAGAACAGAAGGAACACGACTGGTTATTACAGTAAAAGAAGGGGATTTTCAGAATAAAAAGAAAAAAGAAAAAGCAGAACCCTGCAATCTGACAGCCACAGAATCCGGAACTGTGGTAAAGATCATTACCAGGGCCGGAGTTCCCCGGATCAGACCAGGGGAAACCTGTAAAACAGGAGACGTTCTGATTTCCGGCTGTCTTGAATTGAAAAATGACAGTCAGGAAGTGACACGCTATGAATATGTTCATGCAGATGCAGATATTTACATAAAAAGGAAGCTGTTCTATTATGCTGAGCTTCCATTGGAGTATGAAGCAGAAATACGGGAAAATATTCAGGAAACTGGAGGCTTTTTAAAGATTGGGAAGCTATACTTGGAATGGGGAGCAGAGCATAAAAAGGGCTGGCATACTCTGACAGAAGAGCTTCCGGTGAAGCTCACTGAGAATTTTAGGCTTCCTGTTTCCACAGGCCGTATTACTATGAACCGATACCAGAAGAAAAAGATAATACGTACAGAACAGGAGGCAAAGACAGAGGCTTTTTGTATTCTTCAGGATTATGAAGAAAAATTAATGGAAAAGGGGGTTCAAATATCTGCAAATAATGTTAAAATAGATGTGGATCACAGAACCTGTATCAGCAGAGGAAATCTGGAGATCATTGAAAAAATCGGAAAGGAAACTCCGGTGGAAATACTGGAGCAACCAAAAGAAAGGACAACAGAGAATGGCTAACAGTATTATCGAACTGCATCTGGAAATTCCGGCTGATCTGGAAGGGAATGTATTCGGGCAGTTCGACGAACATCTGAAACTGATCGAAAGAACATTGAATGTCACTCTGATATCAAGAGACGGCATTCTGAAAATACTTGGAACTGAGGGAAGCGCTTCCCAGGCGAAAAAGCTGATCGGCGAACTGGTAGTTCTGGCGCAGAGAGGAAATACCATCACAAAACAGAACGTCAGCTATGCCCTGGCTCTTGCCATGGAGCAGCGAAATGAGGTTCTTACAGAAATCGATAAAGATTTTATCTGCAATACCATACAGGGACGTCCCATTAAACCCAAAACTCTGGGACAGAAGGAATATGTGGAGCAGATCCGTAAAAAAATGATTGTTTTCGGAGTAGGACCTGCGGGTACAGGAAAAACCTATCTTGCAATGGCAATGGCAGTCACTGCTTTCAGAAACGAAGAGGTAAGCCGCATCATTCTGACCCGTCCTGCTATTGAGGCAGGGGAAAAACTGGGATTTCTGCCCGGAGATCTTCAGAGCAAGGTAGATCCATATCTTCGTCCTCTTTATGATGCTCTTTACCAGATCATGGGAGCAGACAGCTTTGCAAAAAATATGGAGAGAGGACTGATAGAGGTTGCACCTCTGGCCTATATGAGAGGACGTACCCTTGACAATGCCTTTATTATTCTTGACGAGGCGCAGAATACCACGCCTGCACAGATGAAAATGTTTCTGACCCGTATCGGTTTTGGCTCAAAGGTTATTATCACAGGAGACGCTTCTCAGAAGGATCTTCCCAGAGATGCGGTTTCCGGTCTGGATGTTGCCATGAAGGTGCTGAAAAAAATAGAGGATATCGGCTTCTGCCAGCTTACCAGCAAGGATGTTGTGCGCCACCCTCTTGTTCAGCAGATCGTACAGGCATACGACGAATATGAGAAAAAACAGAAGCCGGCGAAGCCCCGTACAGCCCGCCGCAGTCAGGAGAAAAAATCATGACGATTCAGATAGATTATGAAACAGAAAAAAAACTGGACATTGATTATACAAAGCTTGCCAACTGCGTGGCACATGAGATTCTGGAAACAGAGCAGTGCCCCTATGAAGCCAGCGTGAATCTTGTGATCACGGATAACGAGGAGATCAAGGAAGTAAATGCCCAGTTCAGAAATATCAATGCGCCCACAGACGTACTTTCATTTCCTATGATCCCGTTTCCGTCTCCTGCAGACTATTCCATTATTGAGGATCAGGATGAATACTTTGACCTGGATACAGACGAGCTTCTGCTGGGAGATGTTATGATCTCTGTGGACAGGGTATATGCTCAGGCTGAGGAATACGGACACAGTACAGAAAGAGAGTTCAGCTTCCTTTTTGCGCACAGTATGCTCCATCTTCTGGGATATGACCACATGGAACCGGAAGAGGCGGCTGTTATGGAAAAGAAACAGTCAGAGGCTCTGGCGGCCCTTGGAATCAACAGATAAAATAGATTTGGAGAGACAACAATGAATTACCGGGAATTATTAAAAGATAAAAAACGTGTTGTGATCAAGGTAGGCTCTTCTTCCCTGATCCACAAAGAAACAGGCAGACTTGATCTTCGCAAGCTGGAGGTGCTTGTCCGTGAGATCAGTGATCTTCACAATCAGGGAAAAGACGTGGTACTTGTAACTTCAGGCGCCGTTGCCGTGGGCTCTGCTGCCCTTGGCCTCAATGAGCGCCCCAGAGAGCTGAAGGTAAAACAGGCATGCTCCGCAGTGGGACAGGCAAGGCTTATGATGATCTATCAGAAGCTTTTTGCCGAATATAATCAGATGGCAGCTCAGATCCTTATGACAAAAAATACCATGGTCAACAATCTGAACCGCATGCATGCCCGAAATACCTTTGAGGAGCTTCTTACACTGAACACCATTCCTGTGGTCAATGAAAACGACTCTATTTCAAGCTTTGAGCTGGAAGCACTGGATTCCTTTGGCGATAACGATACGCTTTCCGCAGTTATCGCAGCTCTGATCGGCGCAGACCTTCTGATCCTGCTTTCAGATATTGACGGGCTGTTTACAGACGATCCGAATACCAATCCGGATGCAAAGTTTATCGATACCGTAGAAAAGCTGGATGAAAAGCTGAAAAGCATGGGAAAAGGCCCGGGAAGCAAGGTGGGAACAGGCGGAATGGCAACAAAGCTTACGGCTGCAGAGATCGCCACGGCTGCAGGAGCGGATATGGTGATCGCCAACGGCGGAGATTTCCATGTGATACACAAGGTTATGGAAGGCCGTAATTACGGAACCTTATTTGTTGGAAACCAGAAAGAGGAATTCTACCTCATTGATTATATAGAAAAACTGCTGTAACAGATGCAGGCTGCTATTCTGCCGAAGCTTTGATATATAACATAGAGACCCTGGAGATGGTCTATAAACACTACTACAATATCATACGAGGGAAAAATATGGATAACATAAAAATCGACCGCATCAATACACTTGCCCACAAGGCCAAAAGTGTGGGTCTTACAGAGGAAGAAAAGAAGGAAAGAGATGCTCTCCGCAAAGAATATATTGCGACTATCCGCATGAATTTAAGGAGTCAGCTTGACAATATCAGCATTAAAGAAGAAGATGGAAGTATTACGAATTTAGGTGAAAAATATGGAAGAAAAAAAAGCCATTAGAAAACAGATTTTTGCAGAGAGAAAAGCGTGTTCTGATAAAGAAATACAGGAATGGAGCAAAGAAATCACAAAAAATATCACTGCTCTTGCGGAATATCAGACAGCGGACAGAATCCTTGTTTATGCAGATTACAATCATGAAGTAATGACAGGCTTTCTTATTGAAAAAGCCTGGGCAGACGGAAAAGAAATCGCTGTGCCAAAGGTACAGGGGCTTGATATGATTTTTTATAAACTGACAGATTTTGCGCAGCTGGAGCCGGGATACTATGGGATCCCGGAGCCGGTGTCCGGAGAGATCGTACAGTGGGAGGACGCCCTGATGATCATGCCAGGCGTTGCCTTTGACAGACAGAATCACAGAGTAGGCTATGGCGGAGGATTTTATGACCGCTATCTGGAAAAACATCCCCGGGTAAAACGTGTGGCAGCAGCCTTTGAATTTCAGCTTCTCCCACAGGTTCCTACAGAGCCTACAGATATTTCACCGGAGATCGTTGTAACGGAAAAACAGTGCATAAGAGGCTAAAATTCAGGGAGGTCAGATTATGAAAGAAATGCTTGTTCAGCTTGGAAAGCGTGCAAAAGATGCAGAAGCTGCTCTCCGCACCATTTCCACAGATAAAAAAAATCAGGTGCTTGCCGCTGTGGCAGATCATCTGGTTGAAAGTTCGGAAACTCTTTTAAAAGCAAATGAGGAAGATGTAAAAAACGGTAAGGCAAATCATATGCCGGAAGGTCTGGTGGACAGACTTCTTCTTACCAGAGAAAGAATCGAAGGAATGGCAGACGGACTTCGCCAACTTGTAGATCTGGAAGATCCTGTGGGAGAAGTTACCGGAATGAAAAAACGTCCCAACGGACTTCTGATCGGACAGAAAAGAGTTCCTCTTGGAGTTATCGGAATTATTTATGAAGCGCGTCCCAACGTAACCGCAGATGCTTTCGGGCTTTGTTTTAAAACGGGAAACGTTGTGATCCTGAAAGGCGGAAGTGATGCCATTCATTCCAATCAGGCAATTGTGAAATGTATCCGCGAAACCTTGAAGGCTCAGGGAATTACAGAGGATGCCATTCAGCTGATTGAGGATACCTCCAGAGAAACCGCCGGGGAATTTATGAAAATGAATGAATATGTGGATGTGCTGATCCCCCGTGGAGGAAAAGGACTGATCAAAGCAGTGGTAAATCAGAGCACCATTCCGGTCATTGAGACAGGTACCGGAAACTGTCATATTTATGTAGATGAGACCGCTGATCCGGAAATGGCAGCAGATATTATCATGAACGCGAAGACTCAGAGGGTAGGTGTGTGCAATGCCTGTGAATCCCTGCTTGTTCATGACAGCATGAAAGAAGTTCTTCTTCCTGTACTGGCAGAAAGATTTCGCGAAAAACACGTGGAAATGCGTGCAGACCAGGAGGCTCTTTCCCTGATGCCGGGAGCGGTTCCTGCTTCCCAGGAGGACTGGGGAACGGAATATCTGGATTACATACTGTCCATTAAAATAGTGTATTCTGTAGAGGAAGCCATTGCGCATATCAATCGTTACAACACAGGTCATTCAGAAGCTATTATCACAAACAATTATATGCATGCACAGAAATTCCTGGATGAGGTAGACGCTGCTGCAGTTTACGTCAATGCTTCCACCAGATTTACAGACGGATGTGAATTCGGATATGGAGCAGAAATCGGCATCAGTACCCAGAAGCTTCACGCCAGAGGGCCTATGGGACTTCTTGCTCTGACAACGACCAAGTACATTATTTACGGAAATGGGCAGATACGTCCGTAAGATAGGAGGACATAATGAGAAAAAAACAGTTATTTGCAATTCTTTTGGCTGGAGCCATGACTGCCGGAACCGTTCCTTCCGCTGCTCTGGCAGCAGAAAATGATATCCCTGCAGCTTCATCTGAAGTAACTGAGGGAGAGAATTCCGGCGAGATTCCTCAGGAAGAAGGAGGAGAGACAACACCGGAAGCAGAGCCTACACAGACGCCTGAAACAACACCGGAAGCGCCTACCGAGACTCCTGCAGAACCCACAGAAACACCCACAGTTCCGGAGACACCGGCAGAGCCTACACAGGTTCCGGAAACAGAGACAACACCGGAGGCAGTTCCTTCAGAAGCTCCGGAGACTCTGGAAAGTGAGCCAACAGGAATTTCCATTATTACCATAGATGAAAATAATCAGGAAACGGTAACCTATTATAAGACACTTCAGGAGGCGGTCGATGCTGCTCCCACCATAGAAAGCGGCGCTCAGGAATCCACTGTGATCGAGATCACAGACAGCCTTGCATTGTCAGGAACCATTTCTGTTTCCGGCAAAAAGGTCAGCATTGTCGCTGCCGCGCCGGGAATCACCATTCGCAGAGAGCAGAAGGAAGACGGAACAGTATTTAACGGAACGATGTTCACAGTTGCCGGACAGGGCAGCGAGCTTCAGTTTTCTGTAAAAGACGGTTCTGATCTTACTGTAGACGGAAGCAACGGAAAAGGTGAGGAAGAACCTTCCGA
>SAMEA3387491__coassemble_1693_pt1 | contig 10014 bp, 10 predicted proteins | sample SAMEA3387491__metabat2_low_PE_009 | metagenome-assembled genome bin SAMEA3387491 (sample SAMEA3387491) | Felis catus | biome: Faeces | place: United Kingdom | collected 2012
GAATTGCTGAGATTCAGAGAACGGATGTCGTTGATCATGGGAATCCTTACACAGTGTTCCTGATTTTTAAGAAGAATTTCCTCCGGTATGCCTGCGCTTTCCTTGCCAAACATAATAAAGCAGTTCTCCTCATAGCTGACATCTGCATAGGTCTGAGGCGCTTTTGTACTGGCATAGTAAATTTTTGCCCCCGGATTTTTGTTCAGAAAATCCTCATAATCAAGATAAGTAGTTACATCCAGATCCTTCCAGTAATCCATTCCGGCTCTTTTTAATGCCTTTTCGCTGAGACTGAAGCCAAGAGGCTCGATCAAATGAAGCCTGGTTCCTGTTGCCACACAGGTTCTTCCGATATTTCCGGTATTTGCCGGAATCTCCGGCTGGTGAAGTACAATATTCAGCATATCTGTTTCTCCTTGTATTTTTCTGGAAGTATACTGCCATTTTCCTTGTCTGTATTGTGCATATACAGCCTTCTGTTTCTCCCTTTACAGAAACGTCACATTTATGTTCTGTTTTATATTTTGATTTCCTGTTTCCGTAAATGCCATGTCTTTAGTTCTGTATGGCTCTCATTTATGACTTTTCTGATTTTATTTATCTTTTTCGGAAAGTATTCCGGTATTGCCTTTATCCTGATTCCGTTTATGGCTTTTCTGGTTTTTGTCTTTGCCCGGAAGCAGACCTTTATTTTTCCAGGAACTTCCCCAGGAAAATTTTGTAAGCTCATCTTCCGCAGGACGTTCCAGATATCTGCAGTTTTCTCCGCTGTACAGTAATCTGTCATTACCCTTTACAGCCTTTCCGATCACAGCCGCCGGAATTCCTTTCTGTCTGCAGAAAAGCTCAAGCTCCGCCCCATTTTGCGTGCCGATCAAAAGCGCCCCTTCCGAAAAAAGCCTGTAAGGATTCAGATCAAACCTCTCACAGATTTCTATGGTTTCCTGACGCACAGGTATTTTGCGGAGATCTGCCTGAATTCCTGTTTCTCCGGCCTCTGCCATTTTCCACAGGCCGGCAAGCACACCGCCTGTTCCCAGAACATAAAGCGCATCTGCTCCCATATTCCGTGCAGCTTCCCATACAGAGGATTTTTCTGCACAGGCTCTTTTTCTCCCGTTCATCTGCTCACAGGTAAGATTTTCCCAGTCTCCTAAAAAAACCTCCGCATCATATGCTCCATAAAGAGAGGGGCTTCTCTGCGCATCCCAGAGAAAGCCTTCTGAAAAATAGCTTTTAAGGATTTCTTTTTCCTTTTCTGTGATCAGAGCTGTCCCTGACAGGGCGATATCTCCTGCAACAACCAGATCATCCCCTGCCTTCAGTTCACCTGTGATCTCAGCTCTTAATGCTTCCATTGCTTTTTGTCCAAGTTTCATGTATCGTTTCCTCTGTCAAACAAGAATGGACAGGATACTTGGAACCACCATGGCAAGCACAAGGATCACTGCGATCACTGCTGTAATTATTTTACGTTTTTTCGGATTAAACATTCCCATATTTGTCACCTCTTTTATATTACGGATCACGCTTCTGTTTCTATATCATTTACCGGGTTCCGTTCCAAAAAAATCTGTTCTGCCCGGGCATTGTTTGTAAGAGGGTCACGCGCTTCATAATCAAACAGAACCGCGCTTCCGTCACCAAATACTTCAATGTGAGCTGTTTTTGGAGTTTTATTTGCTTTCCTGTAATTTCTCACAGATGCTTCATAAGGCTTCTGATCCATAGCAAAAACCGGACGTTTTTTCAGCTTTTCTCTCAGGTAAAGATCATATACCATATGCTGAGATGCTGTATTTACAGGAAGCTGTGTCTTCTCTTTCAGAAATTCAAGGAGAATCTCATAACGCCTGAGCCTGGAATGAGAGATCTCTTCATATCCTTTTTCCTCATAATAGGCTCCCAGACTTTCATAAAAAGAAAACATCTCCTGATAAAACGTCTCGATCCAGGAAAGCGTTTTCCGGAACTGACCACTATTATAATACACTTCCACCATACTTTCCACCATTTTCAGCTTCAAAATATCCTCATAAGAAAGCCAGGCTGTAGACAGAACCTCATAAGGCTCTTTTTCCTTGTACAGAATTTCATATTTTTGCGCCTCATGATACATGGAAGAGCCTTTCAGCACCTTCAGAAATCCCAGCTGAAGCTGATCCGGCTTCATGCGGTAAACCTGTTCAAAGGAACGCCGGAAGCTTTCATAATCCTCACAGGGAAGTCCGGCGATCAGATCCAGATGCTGATGGATATTTCCAAAGCTCTTTACACGGGCCACAGATGCTTCCAGCTTTTTCAGATCCATGTTCCTGTGGATCGCACGGATGGTATCCGGATTTGTGGACTGAACTCCAATCTCAAGCTGGATCAGTCCGGGGCGCATTCTGCTCATCAGCTCCAGCTCTTCCTCACGAAGCAGATCAGCGGATATTTCAAAGTGGAAATTCGTCACTCCGTTGTCGTGCTCCAGAATATACTTCCAGATTTCCATTGCATGATCGTGTTTACAGTTAAAGGTCCTGTCCACAAACTTTACCTGAGGAACCTTTTTATCCAGGAAAAACTGAAGCTCTTTTTTTACAAGCTCCAGATTGCGGAACCGAAGCTTTTTATCAATGGAAGAAAGGCAGTAGCTGCAGGAAAAAGGACAGCCTCTGCTGCTTTCATAATAAATGATCCTGTTTGCAAAATCCTCTGTCTGCTCATAGGCAAAGGGAACTCTGCTTAAATCCATTACTTCCCGCCATCCGTTGTGAAAGATCTCGCCGTTTTCCCGGAACGCAATTCCCCTGATATCTGCCAGCGTCCCTTTTTTTTCTATGTAATAACGGGCAAGCTCCAGAAAGGTTTCTTCTCCTTCCCCCACCATAACGCCTGTTACCTGAGGCATTTCCTTTAAAAAATTTTCCGCATCAAAAGAAACCTCCGGGCCTCCGACCCAGAAGGCCGTACCCGGAAGTATTTTTTTAAGGTCAAAGATCAGTTCCCGGACAAAGGAAATATTCCAGATATAGCAGGAAAAGCAAACTACCTCTGCGCCGCTTCTGTAAATCTCCTTCAGGATCTCATCCTTTGTCTGATTAATGGTATACTCCCCAAGAAGTATGTGTTCTTTATATTCAGATGCAAACGCTCTGAGATCATACACTGCCGGATTGGAGTGGATGTATTTTGCGTTGCATGCTGCCAGCAAAATTTTCATATGTCAGACTCCCCGATGCTTGCTTCAGTCATTAAGAAGAGCAAGCAGATCATTCTTGGAGGTGAGTCCTACGACACGGTTTGCTTCTTTTCCGTTCTTAAATACCAGAAGAGTGGGAATACTCATAATCCGAAACTGCTGGGCAAGAGCAGGTTCCTGGTCCACATCCACCTTCCCTACTGTATATCCCTCAGCTGCGATCTCTTCTACAATAGGCGCCTGCCGCATACACGGGCCGCACCAGGTTGCCCAGAAATCCACCAGAACCGGCTTTTCTGACTGAAGTACCTCTGTTTCAAAATTCTGTGATGTTAAAGTAATTTCCATAATCAATCGCTCCTTTATTTTTTGAATTTTCTTCGGATATATTTTCCTGCGCTGATTCCTGCCGCGCAGCCTTCTGAGACGGCTGTCGCTACCTGAAGCAGGCCGCCTGTACAGTCTCCTGCTGCAAAAAGTCCCGGAATCGTTGTTTCCATTTCCTGATTTACTCTGATATTTCCTTTTTCTGTAAGTTCAGCTCCCATCTGCCGGGCAATCTCCGTACTTCCCGCTGTTCCAAGAGCTACGAATATCCCGTCAGCCGGATAAAAAGACTCCTTCTGACCATCACTTTCCAGGGTACTCATATCCTGTTCCATCCGAAGGCCGGAAACAGTATTCTCACCTTCTACTGACTGGATTTTCATGGTATTCACCTGAATATCATGTTCTCTTGAAAATTCAGGCTTTTCCCCATTGGTATAAATCGTCACGGAAGGAGTCACATTTTTCAGCTGCTTTGCCTCATGAAGGGCAAAATCACTGTTTCCCAGAACTGCAACCTGTTTTCCCCTGTAAAAAAAGGCATCGCAGATAGCGCAGTAGCTGACTCCTTTTCCTTCGTATTCTCTGATTCCCGGAATAGAGGACGCTGCCCGTTTACTTCCTGTAGCAAGGATCACACTTTCTGTTTCTATGTCTCCGTCTGTTGTTCTGATTGTAAAAGTATCAAATCCGCTGATCCCCAGAACCTGGGTTTCCATGACTCTGACTCCCAGAGCCTTTGCCTGGGCAATTCCTCTGTCAAAAAGCTCCTGCCCGGAAAGAGGCTTCTCCAGGCCATAATAATTTTCTATTTTTTCTGCTTTTTCAAGGGCTCCGATCCCTGTGTGGATCACAAGAGGATCCAGATTTCCTCTGGCTGTATAAAGAGCTGCGGAAATCCCTGCCGGACCTGCGCCAATGATCACTACATGTTCCATTTTCATTCACCTGCCTTTTTCTATAGTATACTGTTTTCCTGAAAAGATTTCTGTGATTTTATCACAGAATAAAAATTTCTGTTTTGGACAAAGCATACAAGTCCGATTCAAACTTCTTTGAAAATAAGAATCACGACCACCGGCTTGCTCTAACAATAAGTAAGACAGAACCGTCCAGAAGTTCTGAACTGATTCTGTCTTATTTTATTCACATTTATACAATCCTGTCAAGGGCACAGATCTCCACGCCCTCATCGGTCAGAGCTCTGCGGATTTTTTCCACAAACGCAAGGGCCTTGGCCCCGTCTCCGTGAACGCACACAGAATCTGCCTGAATAGGAATATCCTTTCCGGTAATTGCCGTAACCTTTTTCTCTTTTACCATCCGCACTACACGGGAAACCGCAAGCTCCTCGTCTGTGATCATTGCGCCTTCTTTACGGCGGTTTACAAGAGAACCGTCCTCCTCATAGGCACGGTCCGCAAAAACCTCCAGCGCGGTGCGAAGTCCCAGGTCTTTTGCCGCCCGGGCAAGCTCGCCGCCGGAAAGAGCCAGAACAATAAGCTCCGGATCAAAGTCTTTGATCCCCTGACAGATTGCAAGAGACAGCTCATAGTCTTTGGCAGCCATATTGTAAAGGGCTCCATGAGGCTTCACATGCTGCATTTTCATATGATGGACTCTGCAGAAGGCTTCCAGCGCTCCAAGCTGATACAGGACATAAGCCTTTGCCTCGTCAGGGCTGACGCTTAAATTCCTTCTGCCAAATCCCATCAGATCTGGAAAGCCCGGATGCGCCCCCACACGAATGCCGGCTTCTTTTGCCATGCCAAGAGTCTTATCCATCACAACGGGATCAGAAGCATGATAGCCGCAGGCTACATTGGCTGATGTGATCAGAGGGATCACCTTATCGTCATTTCCAATGGTATAATTGCCAAAGCTTTCTCCCAGGTCACTGTTTAAATCTACTTTGTACATAAATCCTGTCACTCCTATTTAATATGCATCAGATTTTCAATAAATCCTGTATCTGCCTTTCCTTCACAGAATACCGGATGTCTCATGATCTGATACTGAAAATCAAGATTTGTTTCCACTCCTACGATCAGCATCTCATCCAGCGCAGAACGCATTTTCTGGAGAGCAGCCTCACGGTCCGGAGCATGGACGATCACCTTGGCGATCATGGAATCATATTCAGAGGGGATCCGGTACCCTGTATAAAGTCCGGTATCCACCCGCACTCCGTTTCCTGCCGGAAGATGAAGATGCTGAACCACACCTGGACTTGGCATAAAATTCTTTTCCGGTATCTCTGCGTTGATCCTGCATTCAATAGCGTGGCCGCGCAGCTTCACATCCTCCTGTTTAAAGCTCAGCGGAAGTCCCATGGCAACTCTGATCTGCTCAATGATCAGATCCGTGCCTGTAACCATTTCTGTAACGCCATGCTCTACCTGAATCCGGGTATTCATTTCCATAAAAAAGAATTCACCCTTCGGGCTTACAATAAACTCAATGGTTCCTGCATTGGTGTAGTTTACTGTTTTGGCAGCCAGTACCGCATACTGGTTCATTTTTTCTCTGGTTTCCTCTGTGATAGCCGGAGACGGAGATTCTTCGATCAGCTTCTGATGATTTCTCTGAACAGAGCAGTCTCTTTCTCCAAGAGCCACAACATTTCCGAATTTATCTGCCATGATCTGAATTTCCACATGACAGGGATTTTCCACAAACCGCTCAATATACATGGTGTCGTCGCCAAAAGCGTTTGCCGATTCTCTCTGAGCCACATTAAACTGAAATTCAAATTCATCCTCTGAAGCAGCTACTCTCATTCCTTTTCCGCCGCCTCCGGAGGATGCCTTGATCATAACCGGATATCCGATCTCTCCGGCAAGCTTCAGTCCTGTTTCCGCATCATAAACAGGTTCCTTTGTTCCCGGCACTACAGGAACTCCGGCTTCCATCATGGTTTTTCTTGCCTGAGATTTATTTCCCATTTTATCGATCACGTCTGCGTCCGGACCTATGAAGGTAATCCCGTTTTCCTGACATCTGCGGACAAATTCACTGTTTTCAGATAAAAATCCAAATCCGGGATGAATGGCGTCCGCTCCCATATTTCTGGCTGCCTGGATGATCCTGTCCATATTCAGATAACTGTTTCTGGCAGGGCCCTCTCCAATACAGATTCTCTGGTCTGCCAGCTGTACATGAAGGCTTTTGGCATCCTCTTTGGAATAGACAGCCACACTGCGTATGCCTAAGTTTCTGCAGGCGCGGATAATTCGGACAGCAATTTCTCCCCGGTTGGCAATCAAAATTTTGTTAAACAATATTCAGGCCTCCCTCCGGCTTTTATAATTTTTTCACACGGAACAGAGGCTGTCCGTATTCTACCTTCTGCTCATTGCTTACAAGAACTGCTTCGATCTCACAGTCAAAATCGCTCTGGATCTCATTCATCAGCTTCATTGCTTCCAGAATACATACTGTCTGTCCGTTTTTTACCTGGTCTCCCACCTTTACAAAAGTCGGGGCATCCGGCGCCGGAGCTGAATAAAAGGTTCCCACAATGGGAGAAGTGATAAAGAGCTTCTCATCTTCCTGATCCGCTTCTTCCACAGCCGGCCCCGGTGCACCCGCAGCCGCTGCTGCCGGCACTCCGGCTGCCACTACAGGAGGATGATCCAGCTTGCTCATTGTGATCTTCATATCGCCCTCTTTCAGAGTAAATTCTGTCAGAGAAGAATTTTCGATTATTTTTACCAGTCCTTCAATTTTTTCTAAATCCATTCGTATCTCTCCTTTTCTGCTGCATTTTCTATTGATACCTGAAGGTACAGACTGCTGCTCTCACAGCACTGTCCTGTACAAAACTTTATTCGAATAATTTCCTCAGTCTTTTTGCAACCAGTCTGCAGTCCAGAACCTCTTTGCAGGGCTGATGTATGATCTTTCTCATGGCATCCAGCTCTTCGATTTCTTTCAGATAAAGAGCCTGGGCTTCCTGCACGGAAATTGCGCGGAACCGGAGCTTCTGGTCTGTTTTTCTCTGGACTACTGCCGGAATATCTACAGACGCCACTGTGGCGATCTTTCCGTATCCTCCTGTTGTCTGTCTGTCAGAAAGAAGAATGATCGGTTTTCCGTGAGAGGGAACCTGCACAGAGCCAAAAGCAATTCCGTCAGAAATGATATCTGAGGTTTCCTTTGGAGCGATAAACGGCCCCTCCAGTCTGCATCCCATTCTGTCAAAATCACTTGTTACTGTATACTCGCTGCCGAGAAATGTCTCGATTCCCTGTCTGCTGAAAAGCTCTTCCTGAGGTCCCATGACCACGCGGATCTCTGCCTGATCCTGATCAAAGTTTTCCGGCTCCAGCTTTCTGGAAAGGAAAAACGGAAGATATCTTCTCTTTATACGGAAATTCATATAATCTCCCGCCTGAAGCTTCCTTCCCTTAAAGCCTCCGATTCCGCTTTTCATATTGGTGCATCGGCTTCCCATAACCACCGGAATATCCAGATAACTGGAAAAGGCAATATATCCTCTACTTCCTGTTCTTGCGCTTCCGAATTTCAGAATATCTCCCTTATTCATATAGAGAGCCGTGTACATAGGTACCGGTTCTCCATTGACCTGAGGCTGAAAATCTCCTCCGGTAATGGCAATAATGGTTGCTGATGTAAATTCCAGTGTGGGACCGATCAGCGTCATTTCCAGTACTGCCTCGTTTTCCGGATTGTCCAGAAGAAGATTGGCGATTTTAAAGGAACGCACATCCATGACGCCTGCCACGGAAAAGCCCTGACTCTGATATCCGGTTCGGCCAAGATCCTGAACTGTTGTCAACATTCCGCCTTTTAATACACGAATTCCCATTTTACACCTCTTCCTCGTGGATCACGCACTGATATTCTCCACGTTCCACAGCATCCTTGATACGCAGATATTCTTCCTCGTCCACCGGGACAAACCTGATATAATCTCCGGCTTCTACCAGAATCGGCACTTCCCGGTCCGGATCATAGGTTTTTACCGGAGTCATGCCCATAAGCTGCCAGCCTCCCGGAGAGTCCAGTGGATAAATGCCTGTCTGAGAACCTCCGATTCCCACACTGCCTGCGCTGATCCGTATTCTCGGATTGGCAAGTCTGGGGGTATGGAGCCGTTCATCCAGTCCGCCCAGATAGGTAAAGCCCGGCAAAAAGCCCAGCATATAGATCAGATAGTCTTTTGAGGAATGAATGCGGATCACCTCTTCCTCTGTCAGACCTGCATGCTCTGCAATGTTCGCAATATCCGGTCCGTATTCACCGCCATAGCATACCGGGATCTCAAAAATCCTTTTGCGGGTCTCTCCGGCTTTTACTTCCACCTTTACCAGCGCCTGCATTCTTTCGCGGATCTCCTCATAGGAGATCACGCGGGGGTCGTAATTGATCAGAAGAGAACAGAATGCAGGGATCATGTCCACCACGCCCTCAATATGCTGTTCCTTCATAAGCTGAATAGTAGCAGAAATCTTCCTGTTGATCTCCGGACTGATCTCCTTTCCGAATTCAATCAAAATAGAAGAATCTCCTGCTGTTAAAATCCTGATATTCTGCATGTTTTTCTCCTTGATTCATAAATATCAGAAAAAGGTGTAAGCCTCTGTGACCACACCTTTCCCTGTTCTCACTATGCTCAGAATAAACTTCCCAGATTTGATACAAAAGTTGTGATTCCAAGATAAGCAGAAATAATAACTACAATAATTCCAAGTACCAGAAGCCATGTAGGATGATGATAGTTTTCTCCCATAATGGTTTTTTTCTTTGATGCGATCAGGCAGATTCCCAGAGTGATCGGAAGGATCAGTCCGTTGAGGGCTCCTGCAACAACAAGAAGCGTTGCCGGATTTCCAAGAATCAGCATGATCAGTGTAGATGCTGCGATAAAGCCGATGATCACTCCATTCTCATGCTTTTCAATAGCCGGATGGAAGGTCTTTAAAAAGGATACGGATGTATAAGCCGCACCAATGATGGAAGTGATCGCCGCACATAAAAGAACAAGACCTGCGAAACGGTAGCCGATCTCTCCCGCACCCTTTCTGAATGCATCCGCTGCCGGGTTGGCAGAGTCAAGAGCCACGCCCTTTACCACTACGCCAAGCACTGCCAGGAACAGGAAAATACGGACGATGGTTGCAATACCGATTCCCATTACAGAGCTTTTATTGATCTCTTTTAAGTTCTTTTCACCTGTAATACCAGCATCGATCAGACGGTGCGCTCCGGCAAAGGTAATATATCCTCCCACAGTTCCGCCCAGAAGCGTGATAATAGCAGGCACAAGAGCCTGAACGCCTGCATCCGGAACAAAGGTATTCTTAATGGCTGAACCTACCGGCGGCTTTACAACTACGATCACAATAAAAATAACCACGATCATGATCGCTCCGAGAACCTTTGTCAGTGTGTCCATGGCGCCCTTTGCATTTCTGGAAAGAAATACCAGGATTGCCAGGACTCCGGCAAGTACATATCCCACCTTGGTCGGAATT
>SAMEA3387491__coassemble_1931_pt1 | contig 8657 bp, 10 predicted proteins | sample SAMEA3387491__metabat2_low_PE_009 | metagenome-assembled genome bin SAMEA3387491 (sample SAMEA3387491) | Felis catus | biome: Faeces | place: United Kingdom | collected 2012
TTTGCGGATATATTCCATCTGTTCACTGATCTCAGGCCAGTCCGCAGTCTCCATCCTCTCTGCGGATTCCAGCATACAGAGAAAGCTGGAAAAACAGTCCAGAAAAGCACCTATCCTCTGCCTGTCTTTTCCTGCATAATAATAGATCACATTCACTGTACTTAAAAGCACAAAGAGCAGAAAACCAGGCGCCGGATAAAAGGGCAGAACACCCACAAGCGTTACAATAAGCAGGGCAAACATAACCCAGTGAAGACCTGTCTTTACCTGAGGCGCATCCTCCAGAGCCAGTATAGTATCTGACAGTGAACCATGCCAGGTTTTTCCCACATTTGACAGAAGGATCTGCATCTGCTCCCGTTTTTCCTTATTTTCAGCAAAAAAACGGATCAGTTTTTCCCTTCGGTCAATATCCTCCTGGCAAAAAACCGGTCGTCTCAGCATATCGTAAAGGACATCCTCTCCCGGCGAAGAAACCGTCTGATTGATCAGCATATAAATTCTGTCCATATCAAGGTCATTCCAGGTAATGTCATCAATCCAGAAATCATCCCCTTTTTTTCTGAGGAAGTAATGAGAAATATTTTTCAGATCTCCGGCAGAATATTCTCTTTCCGGTACTTTACCGTAAATCCTCTGAATCTTTCTCAGCACTCTTTTTTTCTGCTTTCTGTTTTCATATAAGATCCAGGTCACCAGCAGCAGAATCGCTGCCACAGTGAGCAGAATCACAGTTACATATGGATGCATAAACTCCCCTTTCTTCAGAAACATCTCGTTTGTATCTCCATGATATTTTAAACTGAGTATACTGAAAATATTTTTTTATGTCAATAAACAGTGTCACAATGGACATCCCCTTCACATAAGATGAAGTGTAAAACAAATTTCGGAGGATTTTATAATGAGTGATTTAGCTGCTACGAACTGCGGATGCGGAGAAGAAAGATGTGGCTGCGGATGTGAAAACAGTTGTGGCTGCGGCAACAGCTGCGGATGTGGAAATTCTTCCATAAACAATATGTGGGGCGGCAGCTCCTGCAGTTGTATTCTCTGGATCATCATTCTCATGTGCCTCTGCGGCAACAACAGCTGGGGCGGCAATGGAGGCGGATGCGGCGGTAATAATGGCGACTGCTGCTGGATCATCGTTATCCTGCTTCTGCTTTGCGGCGGATGCGGCGGCAATAACGGCTGCTGCTGATCTATCTGGTCTTTTTAAGGCAGAGGTTATTTCCTCTGCCTTTTCTGATGCTCAGCCCTTTGTTTTTCGCTGTGCTCTTTTTCTTTTTTCTGTTTCAGACACTCCAGATCTATCTCATAAAAGGCATTGCCGTCCAGAATCAGCTTCTGCTTTTTTTCATTCAATTTCTGTCACTTCCTGATCTGCTTTCTATATATTATATGTAGCAGATATTTTTCAGGTACACACCTTCCGCCTGAAAATTCAGTCACATATTCTTTAAGAAGAATCATATATTAATAAAAAAGGAGTCTTGACTATGGATCAGGAACTTATTTCTCAGACCGCTCTTGACCAGATGGTAAGCAGTGACCAGACACAGCTTATCAAGGCAGCCGTTCCTTATCTCCCGCCTTCTGCACGGCAGATCATTTCTCTTTATACGAAATTGGAGGAATTATCCAACACAATGGCGCTGTTCTCTCCAGGACGCGCTGACATGCAGATCTGCGAAAACACTGCTACCGATCCTGTGGAAATGCTTCAGGATATCCGCAGATTCAGTTATGGCAAAAGCCGGGAAAAAGTAGATCAGCTTACCAACATGCTGATTCTGGTACAAATGCTTCAGATTTTAAACGAATAATTTAAAAAAGGAGATCCTATGGACAAAAACTGGCAGAATGACCCCAGACTTGCAGATATGGATAAAAGTAAACTGGAAATGCTTCAGAATCTTGCAGAACAGGGAACCGGCAAAAATGCCTCAGATATGCTTCCTTTTCTGATGAATGCAGCCTCCCGCGGAAAAAGTAATGGACTTAATTTTTCCTCCGGTGAAATCTCCGCTGTTCTGGAAGTTCTCAAAATGGGAAAATCACCTCAGGAGGCTGCTAAAATTGACCGCATCGTAAATCTTATGCAGATGATCCGGTAGGATATCAGTCTTTTTTGCTGACCCCTTCCATAATACATTCTCTCAGAAAGGCAAGCGCGTGGGCAGTTGACTGTTCCCGGATTTTTGCACGGTTACCTGTAAAATGATATTCACGGACAACCGTCTTTCCATTATAACAGCATCCCATAAACACAGTACCTACCGGCTTTTCCTTTGTACCGCCGTCCGGTCCCGCAATTCCTGTGACAGAAAGACAGATGTCTGTTTTCGTAACAAAGCAGCCGCCTTTTGCCATTTCTTTGGCGCACTTTTCAGAGACAGCTCCATAAGTCTTTAATGTGTTTTTTTTCACACCAAGGCTTTTGCGCTTTGCACGGTTGCTGTAAGTTACCATTCCCTGAAGAAATACGTCAGATGCGCCGGGAACGTTTACAATTCTGGAGGCGATGGCGCCGCCTGTGCAGGACTCTGCAAGAGAAAGAGTAAGCTTCTGATCCTTCAGCATATCCACTACTGCCTCTTCCAGAGTCTTTTTTTCTTCTGTTGCAAAAATATTTTTGCCAAACCGGCTCTTCAGTTCCCGCACAACCGGCTTGATCAGCTTTTTACACTCTTTTTCATTTTCCGCCTTGGCTGTTACCCTCAGATGTACTTCCCCGGTCTTTGCATATGGAGCAATGGTGGGATTGGACTGCTGACTGATCAGATCCTGGATCTCCTCTGCCACCTGGCTTTCTCCAATGGAACAGATTTTAACCATCTGAGAATAAATGATCTCCGGCTGTTTTTTACGGAGATATGGAAAAACCTCTTCCTCAAACATAGGCTTCAGTTCGTTTGGAGGTCCCGGAAGAAGGATTGCTGTTTTTCCGTTCTTTTCAATAATAAGACCCGGAGCAGTTCCATTATGGTTATCCAGAACAAGCGCCCCCTGAGGAACCATTGCCTGTTTATAATTATTGGAAGTGATCCTGCGCTGGGCATCATTTTTTTCGTACTGCTTCAGATACGCGTCCAGAAGCTCTCTGCTGTGCGCATCTTCTACAAGAGGAAGCCCCATAACCTCTGCTGTGATCTCCTTAGTCAGATCATCCTCAGTAGGTCCCAGACCTCCGGTAAGGATTACAACATCAGAACGGTCAAGAGCCGTTTTGATGGTGTCCTTCATTCTCTGCTCATTATCTCCCACAACGGTCTGATAATATAAGGAAAGTCCAAGCTGAGCGCATTTTTCTGCCAGATATGCGCTGTTTGTATTTACGATATTGCCAAGTAAAATTTCAGTTCCTACTGCTACCAGTTCTGTAATCATCTTTTACAGCCTCCTTTTTGTATCCCTGATATCCTGAAACAGCCGTTTTATTCCTGCATGGACAGGACAGAACGGTTCTGCCATATATAAGTGATCAGTGAAATAACGGTAAGCGCCAGAGACAGCCAGATAAAGATCTGCTCCAGTACTGCAAAGATCCCTCCGAAATGAAGGATCAGAAGAATGATCATGATCATCTGGGAAACTGTTTTAAATTTTCCCCAGTAATTTGCAGCGATCACCACTCCGTTGTCAGCTGCAATCAGGCGGAAGCCGCTGATAATAAATTCTCTTGCAATAATAATGATAACGATCCATGCCGGAAGTCTTCCAAGCTCGATCATACAGATCATGGCAGAGCACACAAGAAGCTTATCTGCCAGCGGATCCATAAATTTCCCGAAATTGGTCACAAGATGATGTTTTCTTGCCAGATAACCGTCGAACCAGTCTGTAATGCTGGCTCCGGCAAAAATAACAAGGGAAATATAACGGTTTGCCTCTCCGCCCAGATCCGTCAGCAAAAACAGAACCATAAAGGGCACAAGTATCATTCTTCCAACAGTCAGTTTATTCGGTGTATTCATCAGCCAATTCTCCTATCAAATCATATTCCAGAGCTCCTGTCACTCGGACCTTTGCAAAATCTCCGGTCATAAGCAGTTCTCCTGTCTGGACAAAAATATATCCGTCCACCTTCGGGGCATCTCCATAGGTTCTCGCAATATAAGCGCTTTCTCCGGAAACCTTGCCCTCGATCATAACCAGCAGTTCCTGACCGATCCGGTCATTTCCTTTTTCCAGAGAGATCTCCTGCTGAAGCTCCATGATCTCATCCCGTCTCTCTTCTTTTACTTCCTCGGGAATCTGCCCTTCCATGGTCTCTGCCGGCGTTCCCTCTTCAGGAGAATAGGTAAAGGCGCCCAGACGGTCAAATTCCATTTCGTCCACAAATTCCATCACTTCCTGGTGATCTGCTTCTGTCTCTCCCGGAAAGCCTGTGATCAGCGTTGTTCTTAAAACAATATCCGGAATCTCTTTTCTGAGCTTTTCTATGATGGCAGTCAGCTGGGCTCTGGTTGTGCGGCGGCCCATTCTTTTCAGGATCCGGTCGCTGGCATGCTGAATGGGAAGGTCAAGATAATGACAGATTTTCTTTTCTTCCTTCATAACCTGAATCAGTTCATCATAAATTTCTTCCGGATAGCAGTAAAGAACACGGATCCAGCGAATTCCCTTAATCTTACAAAGCTCTTTCATAAGAAGATGAAGCGTCTTTTTTCCGTAAAGATCCGTGCCGTACATGGTAGTTTCCTGAGCAACGAGAATCAGTTCTTTTACCCCCTGTTCCGCCATATGCTCTGCCTGAGCGATCAGCCGCTCCTGAGGAACACTGCGGAATCTTCCCCTGAGAGAAGGAATAATGCAGTAAGTACAGTGTTTGTCGCAGCCTTCGGCAATCTTCAGATAACCATAATGGCCGCCTGTAGTCAGAACTCTTCTTCCGGAATCTTCCGGAAGTTCATTGATATCCCGAAACTCCTGAAAATGTCTTCCCTCGCAGGCCTCGTCGATCGCTTTCAGAATATCCATATAAGAGGTTGTTCCCAGAACTGCGTCTACCTCAGGGATCTCCTGAATGATCTCTTCTTTATAACGCTGCGCCATACAGCCTGTTACGATCAGGACTTTACAGGTTCCTGCTTTTTTATACTCTGCCATTTCCAGAATGTTTTCAACACTCTCTTCTTTTGCATCATGGATAAAACAGCAGGTATTGATGACAATTACCTCTGCCTCTTCCTCAGAGTCCACGATCTCATGGCCCTTTCCCGTAAGCAGCCCCAGCATTTCCTCAGAGTCTGCCAGGTTCTTGTCGCAGCCAAGTGAAATAAATAATACTTTCATATGTTCTCCTGATATATATAAGGAGCGCTGCAGAATCATCTTTCCGCCGGAATCCTCAAAAAATGCCGCCGGGAGTTCGATTTACACCGCCCCTTTTATTTTTATTCTTCTGTTTCTGCTGTCTGTACAGTGCTTTCTGCTTCAGCCTCTGCGGTTTCCACTGCCGGCTCTGAAGTTTCTTCTTCCTCTGTGTTGTCAGCCACGATTTTCACCTGTCCCTGGTAAAATTCATCAATGGCCACGGAAAGAGGTTTCTTCCCTGCTGCTCCTCTTACCATAGGCTCAGCGCCTGCGATCAGCTGACGGGCACGTTTGCTGGTAGCCAGTACCAGAGAGTAGCGGCTGTTCAGCATCATAGTGTTGTCGTCTTCCTCTGCATTGTTGTTGATCGCCTGAATCAGTTCTGAATATGACGGATGTATCATATTATAAATCTCCTTTCATTAATCCCCGGGATTCCTCCTGGATTCTGTTAATAAACTCTGTATTCCGCTGTGTTTTGCAGCGTTCACTTGAAATGATCCGGTGAAGTTCATTTACACACTCCTCCAGGTCATCATTTACCAGAAGATAATCATAATCTTCCATTCCTTCTGCTTCCTCAGCAGCGCGGCTGAGACGGGATTCGATCACTTCCTGTGTCTCAGTACCCCGTCCTTCCAAGCGTCTTCTCAGCTCGTCCACAGAAGGAGGCGTTACAAAAATAAGAACCGCTTCCGGTATCTTTTCTTTTATTTTCATCGCGCCCTGGATCTCAATTTCCAGGATCACATTTTTGCCCTCAGAAAGCTTTTCCTCCACATAAGAACGGGGAGTTCCGTAATAATTGTCTACATACCGGGCATATTCCAGAAGCTGATCCTGAGCGATCATTTCTTCCACTTCTTCTTTTGTGCGGAAAAAGTAATCCTTTCCGTCCACCTCTCCCGGTCTTGGTTTTCTGGTTGTTACAGAAACCGACAACGCATAGTCATCAAAGCTCTCCAGAAGCTTTTTCATGACTGTTCCTTTTCCGGCTCCGGAAAATCCGGATACCACTGCCAAAACACCTTTACTCATGTTCCTCTCCTCGCTCCTCATAATCGTATGCTTCCGCAAAACGTCTTGCGATCGTTTCCGGCTGCAGCGCCGACAGTACCACATAATCGTCTGAAGTAACGATCACTGCCTTTGTCTTACGCCCCTGTGTGGCGTCTACCAGCGCTCTGGTTCCTTTGATACTCTGAACCATACGCTTGACAGGAGCCGCATCCGGGCTTACCACAGCAACTATTTTCTGAGAATTTACTACATTTCCAAAACCTACATTGATCAGCTTTGCCACCGATTTCCGCCTCCGTTACTCTATGTTCTGAATCTGCTCACGGATCTTTTCGATTTCAGTCTTCAGATCAATGGCAATATCAGAAATTTCAATATCATTGGACTTGGACAGAATCGTGTTGGCTTCCCTGTTCATTTCCTGTGCCATAAAATCCAGCTTACGGCCGATTCCTTCTTTTTCTGTAAGAATTTTTTTCATGCCCCGGATATGGCTGTGAAGCCGTACTGTTTCCTCATCATTGCAGATCTTGTCTGAATAGATTACAACCTCTGCGGCAATACGGTTATCGTCAATCTGAGAATCCTCCAGAAGCTCATGAACCTTTGCTTCCAGCTTTTCTCTGTATGCCTGGACCACTTCAGGGGAACGGGCTTCCACTGCACTGACCTTTTCATCCAGCGCATCCAGCTTGGTCAGAAGATCATTTTTTAAATTTCTGCCCTCAGTCTCTCTTGTATCTACAAAGCGTCTGCACGCTTCATGAAGAGGCCCCTCAAGACAGGTCCACAGTTTTTCCTCATTGACCGGCTGCTCTTCCATGGTCAGAACCTCAGGATATCTGGAAAGTGCAGATACACCGATATCATTTTTCAGCTGGAAATCCTCTTCCATCTCTTTAAAATATCCCAGATATTCTGCTGCAAGATCACGATTGTACTTAAGAGCCACACTTCCGGCAGTATAATCCTCATAGGTAATAAAAACATCTACCTTGCCCCGCTGCATGTAAGTCTTCATCAGATTACGGACCTGTCCCTCAAAAAGGTTCAGTTTCCTGGGCATCTTGATATTGAGATCCAAATATCTGTGATTTACCGACTTCAGCTCTACTGTGATCTTCCACTCTTTTGTCACGGCCTCGGCGCGGCCAAAGCCTGTCATACTTTTTATCATAATGTTGTCTCACTTTGCAGGTTACTTCTTTTTGCATGATGTACGCAGGCATGATATATGTCTGCATGATGTACGTAGACATAATATATGTTTACATACAGATTTATTATAGAGCATCTAAAGAGGGTAGTCAAACTGTTTTTTCTGTATCTGATCAAAAAGTTCCTGTTCATTCCGGTTACGGAACAGTACCGTGTAAACGGTAACAAAATAACTTCTGCGACTGTCAGCCCGGCAAATTACCATACATATTCTTTTGCGGAATTCTCACAGACATGCTATACTGTAGCCAGAAAGAAAAAAGGAGTACTCATTATGGCTTTTGACGGAATTACCATTGCAGCAATGGTTCAGGAATTACATAAATATCTTGACGGCGGACGTTTTAATAAGATCGCCCAGCCGGAATCAGACGCGCTTCTGATCACGGCAAAAGGCGGCCAGGGACAGTGCAGACTGCTTTTATCTGCAAACGCCTCTCTTCCGCTGATTTATTTTATTGATAAAAACAAGCCCAGCCCCCTTACTGCGCCCAATTTCTGCATGCTTCTGCGCAAACATATCGGCAGCGCAAAAATCGCTTCTATAAAACAGCCGGGAATGGAGCGAGTGGTGGAATTTGAGCTGGAGCATCTAAATGAAATGGGAGATCCCTGTAAAAAAATTCTTATCATGGAGCTTATGGGCAAACACAGCAACATTATTTTCTGCGATGAAAACAGAATGGTCCTTGACAGCATCAAGCATGTGTCCTCTCACATGAGCTCTGTGAGAGAGGTTCTTCCGGGCCGGCAGTATTTTCTTCCCCAGACTCAGGAAAAGTCAGATCCCCTTACTATTAACGAGGAGGAATTTATCAGCGCAGTATGCAAAAAACCCTGCAATATTTCCAGGGCAATCTATTCTTCCCTTACGGGTTTAAGTCCTCTTATTGCAGAGGAAATCTGTTACCGTGCATCCATTGACGGCAATGACCCTGCCCTCTCTCTGGATGAAACCGCCTGCCTCCATCTGTATCATACATTCAAAAGACTGATGGAGCAGATACAGGAAGGAGATTTTACTCCAAATATCATTTATCGTGGAAATGAACCGGTAGAATATGCCGTTCTTCCTCTGACCCAGTTCGGACCGGAAT
>SAMEA3387491__coassemble_2094_pt1 | contig 8079 bp, 6 predicted proteins | sample SAMEA3387491__metabat2_low_PE_009 | metagenome-assembled genome bin SAMEA3387491 (sample SAMEA3387491) | Felis catus | biome: Faeces | place: United Kingdom | collected 2012
TTGACACTTTAGGAGATTCTATTCATTTTGAAATTACATTTTGCGGAAACTCAAGTCAAATAGAGGCCAGGGTTGTATTTTTTTGTCGCATATTGTATGATAGGAACTGACAGCATAAAAAGAAGGAGGAAATCATATGCCGGATCGCAACAGGCGGACAAATCTTTTGCTGCTTCTGGTTATGGTTCTTATCTGTACAGGCTGTGCCCTTCTGTTTCGTCAGTCAACAGCGTATCCTTCGAAGGTAGAAGGAGGAACTGTTCGGCTGTTTGCTTCCGAAGATACCGAAAAGCCGGAAGCAGATAACGGCAGCAGTAAAACAGATGTTTCTGAATCTGAGGAAAAGGTTTCACCTGCAGCCACTCCAACAGCTACACCAGTGCCGTTTGAAGTTTCGCCGGAAGCAGAAAAAGGGGTGTGGACTTCCAGCGGAAGCAACTGGATGTTTATGGTAGACGGACAGGCGTATACAGGCTGGCTTACAGATACAGATGGAAAGCGTTATTTTTTTGACAGCAGTGGGATTATGAAAACCGGATGGGTGGATGACGGCGGTAAACGGTATTTTATGGATCTGGACGGTATTATGCAGACCGGATTTATTACCACAGAAGGAAAAAGCTATGAGCTTCTGTCTGACGGTTCCCTGAAGGGCTACAAAGCCGCTGAAAAGAAAGCAGATAATAAAAAAACGCCGGAGCAGACAAAAGCGCCGGAAAAAGAAGCCTCCCGCAAAGAGGCTTCTGATTCGCAGAAGAAGAAATCGCAAAAGAAAAAATATATAGCCCTGACCTTTGACGACGGGCCCAGTTCGTTTACTGACCGGCTTCTGGACTGTCTGGAGGCTAATAATGCCAAAGCCACTTTTTTTATGGTTGGAAAGGAAATTGAATATTTTTCCGACCAGGTAAAGAGAATGGAAACACTGGGATGCGAACTGGGAAATCATACCTATTCTCATACAGATCTTTCCACACTGGCGCCGGAAGATATGTCGGCTGAGATCGCAGGAGTAGATGAGCTTTTAACAGAGCTTACCGGTCATGGGGCTACTGTGGTGCGCCCGCCCTATGGCTCTGTGAATTCATCTGTAAAAGAAACGGTGGGAACTCCTATGATCCTGTGGTCCATTGACACACTGGACTGGGAGAGCCAGGATCCTCAGAAGATTGTAGATACCACGCTTTCTCAGGTGGAGGACGGATCCATTATTCTTATGCATGATATTTTCAGCACCACTGTGGATGCGGCAGAGATCCTGATCCCCCAGTTAAAAAAGCAGGGATATGAAATGGTAACGGTTCATGAGCTGGCAAAAAGAAACGGGATCCAGCTGGGGACAGGGACTACATACAGTGATCTGAAAAAGCTGGATTCAAATCTGGTCTGACATTCAGAAATATTACAGGGATGAGTATAATTTATTCCTGAGCATGGAGAAATATCTGCAGAACCATCTGTGGTTCCTGCACAGTTCCAGAGGATCTGGCACGAATACCAAAGCCCAACAGTTTATGAGAAGCTATAAGAGAAAACAGGTGCAGGCCATAATGTTTAGGATTTTTGAAAGCATTGAATATTTCTGCCAATGCATGAGCAGATCTGTTTTGATGCGTCTGGAAAAAACGGCGAATATATTTGACAGAGTGTCCGGAATATTTTGATAAAGAAAACCGGAATACAAGGAGAATGCTCTTATGAAAATACGTTTTATCCGACATGGAGATCCGGATTATGGAAATGATACACTGACAGAAAAAGGAAGAAAAGAGGCATAGCTTCTGGCAAAAACAGCGCACAGCCCTGCGCTTGTTCCCACCTCAGCTACAAAGGTTGTTACTGAAGAAAGGGAACAGGGGATTGCATATTTTCGGGGGATTCGCCTGGGAGACAGTTCTTATCTGTATGCGGGAAACCAGGAGCCATCCTTTGCATGCAGATTTGCGAGCTGTTTGGAAATAAAGAACAGAGACATTAATGAAAAAACTTCATAATAAAATAACATAGAACCCTGTGAGGATTTTGAGATTACACAAAATTTTCACAGGTTTTTTTAAGTTTAATTAAGGTAAGTCCCCTATACTTGGAAATTGTTACAGGAAACAGAGATGATTTTCGGTGAGAAGAATCTCTAAAATGAAGGGAGTTTTATTATGAAAAACAGACAGGCAGCAATATTGACAGGAATGTTTTTGTGTATGGCAGCAGTTACCGGCTGCGGAAGTAATACAGAGACGCAGGTGGCAAAACAGCAGGGAAGCGAAATCGAAGACACAGCAGCAGAAAATACAGCAGCAGAAGGCGATGATGAGAAAACGGACGGGAAAACAGGAAAAACGGAAGAACAAAATAAAGAAAATCAGATTTTCGGTAAGATTGTTTCGGTATCTGAGGACTCCATTACAATTTCTGTAGAATCTGCTCCGGTAAATGGAACAGAAGATGGAAAAGAAAATTCCGGCACAGGAGAGACAGGAGAAGAACAGACTATTGCTCTTACAGAAAATACGGTGATCCGAAAACAGACTATGGGACAGCCTGGCGGAGAAGCGCCGGAGATGCCTGAAGGGGAAGCGCCGGAAAATGGCGGGGCTTCGGAACAGCCGGAAGAAACGCCGGAAAACGGTGAGACTTCAGAACAGCCGGAAGAAGTATCGGAAAACGGTGGAACATCGGAACAGCCGGAAAAACCGGAGGGAGAAGCTCCGGCTCAGGAAGCAGGAGAAGAAATCGTCTGGTCAGATCTAAAAGAAGGCGACATGGCAGTTATTATTTTGGATGAGGATGGAAATGCAGAATCAGTCAGCATCATGGAAGGAGATATGGGGCAGCCGGGAGATGACCAGTCACAGCGGCCGGAAGAATATCAGGAAGAGACCGCATATACTGATGGCACTGAGACAGCCGACACTGAAACAGCCGACACTGAGACAGCCGACACTGAAACAGCCGACACTGAAACAGCCGATACTGAGACGGACAACGCTGAAACAGATGACAATGAGGCGGACGATGCTGAGACAGAAGGCGAAGTCTAGATCTCTGAAAGGATAATCACAGGTGAAGAAGGCAAAGCAGTGATCATTCAGAGAACAGATGGAGCTGTTTATGCAGAGAACGACAGTGACTACAGTGGTTTATGAAGATAGTGCAGACTGTTCCGGAGCATCCTCCACAGTGGAATGGAGAGCCTGTGAAACAAAAAATCCGGAAAAACTGTAAAAGTAAAAAAATCAGCAGGAGGTCGGTAATGAAATTCAGAAAGGAAAGAAGTGAAACCGGAAGCTGTTTCAAAAAAAGAAAGGCTGCCGGAAAAAAGAAGATTGTGATCGGTACAGCGGTTGCCCTTACCGTATCTGTTGCAACAGGCGGGGTATACTGGAAATATCAGTCAGGAAAAAGATCGTCTGTACCGGAAAAAACAGTAGAGTCTACAAAGGTGACGGCAGAAACAGGGTCAATTTCCAACACGATTGTGGGAACAGGAAATCTGGAAGCAGATACCCCGGTCGCCTTGAAGATTCCGTCCGGAATTACTGTATCAGAGGTAAAGGTAGAAAGCGGCGATCATGTTTCCAGTGGAGACGTTCTGGCGGAAGTAGATTCTTCTTCTGTTTATGAGGCAATGGAAGAGGTACAGGAAAAAATCAAAGTACTGGATCAACAGATTGCAGAATTACAGGAAGATACAGACGACGAGATCATTTCTGCTTCCGTGGACGGCCGTGTAAAGAAAATATATATAAGTCAGGGAGAGAACATAACCTCCTGTATGCTGGAGCATGGTGCACTTCTTGTTCTTTCTGTTGACGGAAAAATGGCTGTGGATCTGACAGATCCTGCTTTGGTTCCATCAGAGGAAGATACGGTGACTGTAACCCTGTCTTCCGGAATACAGGTGGAAGGAACCGTGGAAAAGGTGTCTGACAACGAATGTACCATTACCATGACGGACAGCGGAGTGGGACTTGGAGATACTGCCACAGTAACAGATGAGGAAGGAAACAGCATTGGCGCAGGTACGACCTATATTCATCAGCCTCTGCAGGTAACAGGAACTGCAGGAAGTATTTCTGAGGTGAACGTATCTGAGGATGAGGCGGTAGACAGCGGGGATACGCTTTTGACTCTGGACGAGGACAGTATTACGGCAGAATATGAGGTGCTTTACGGAAAGAGAGAGGCACTGGCAGAGACTTTGACAGAGCTTCTGAATCTGGCAGAAAAAGGAACTATTACTGCAGATATGGACGGTACGATCGAAGAAATTTATGTTTCTGATGAAGGCACTTCTGATTCTTCAGCAACATCAGACAGCAAGGGGGTTCAGGTATCTGATATGACCTACACAAAAGTGTCCGGCATTCAGACAGTAAACCTGTCCTGCACGAAAAGCAGTGGAATTCAGACATCAAAGATGTCTTACACAAGTAAATCTGCTGTTCGCGTCGTAAATGTGTCAGACACAGACGAAACAGCAGAGATTTTTACTGATGACACAGAAAGTATGGAAGAAACACCTTCTCAGCCAGAGAAGCAGACTCTTTATCTGAGCATGGCAGACACATCGGCGGGAAACGCGCAGACGCTGGGGATTGTTGTTCCAAGAACAGGAGACAGTCCTCAGACGCAGATTGTTTCCTCAGACAACAGCTATACAGGAACTATATCCTGGAATCCGGGAGATAGTACCTTCCAGCCGGCAGCAACCTATCAGGCAGCAGTTACGCTTTATGCAGGGGAGGGCTATCAGTTTGCAGCCGACAGTGTGAACCAGGTAATATCCGGAGTTCTGTCCGGGGTGTCGCTTTCTTCTGATGGAAGTACACTGAGTTTTACCATTACTTTTCCGGAAACAGAGGGCAGTACAGAAGAACCCGGGGATTCCTCAGATGATTCCGGAAGCACGGAAGGAAATCAAGGCGGCTCTACTTATCCTGAAGACTCCCAGAATGATACAGAAAATTCCGGCTCTGATACACAGGAGGAAGAGGAAAACGGAATTACAGCCGGAGAAAGCCAGGCGCCATCAGGAACTCAGGACAATGATACGGAAACGACACAAAACACAGGAAATACCCAGGGTGGAGGCAGTACGTCCACCGGAATAACCGGTAGTGGAAACGCTTCCGGCGGGAACAGTACCGAAACACAGACCTCAGATGGCCAGCAGTCAGGGGAAGAGGAAACCCAGACAGATACAGCCTACCAGTACAGCACAGACACTACAGCCTTTACGATTTCCGGCGATACTTCTATGCTGCTTTCGGTAAGCGTAGATGAGCTGGACATCAATTCCGTAGAACAGGGACAGACGGCGCAGGTGACTTTTGATGCCATAGAGGATAAAACATTTGAAGGGACTGTGACAAAGGTAGGAAATACGGCTTCTGCAAGCGGCGGTGTGGCCAAGTATACAGTGGAGATCACCATTCCAAAAGATGAAAAAATGAAAGCAGGAATGAACGCGTCCGCAACGATTACAATCGAGGAAAAAGAAAATATTGTAACCATTCCGGTTAATGCCCTGCAGGAACGGGGAGAGGAAGTTTTTGTTTATACAGAGCAGGATGACGAAGGAAATCTTTCCGGTGAACAGCAGGTAACCACGGGGCTTTCCGATGGAGAAAACGTAGAAATCACAGAGGGGCTTTCCGAAGGCGATGTGGTTTATTACCAGAAGACTGGCGGCGGAAATACCTCTTCTGATACAGGCTTCAGCATGCCGGGCGGAGATATGGGAGATATGTCCGGAGGCGGTAATATGGGAAATATGCCCGGAGGCGGTGATATGGGCGGCGGAATGGGAACTCCGCCGGGAAAGTAGGTGAAAGTACATTGATAGAACTGAAAGAGATTTCAAAAATATATACCATTGGAGATGAAACGGTATATGCTCTGGATCATGCCAGTATGAGCATACAGGAGGGAGAGTTTGTAAGTATTATCGGTCCCTCAGGAAGCGGGAAATCTACAATGATGAATATTATTGGCTGTCTGGATGTGGCAGATGAAGGTGAATATATACTGGACGGGATTTCTATTGAGCAGTATTCAGAACGAGAACTGGCCAGGATACGCAATCATAAGCTGGGGTTTATCTTTCAGAATTTTAATCTTCTGCCCAGGCTTACGGCAGAGGAAAATGTGGAGCTTCCTCTTCTGTATCAGGGAGTCAAAGCAGCAGAAAGAAAACAGAGAGTCCGTAAAGCACTGGAAAAGGTGGAATTGTCTCACAGAATGCACCACCGTCCAACGGAACTTTCCGGAGGTCAGCAGCAAAGAGTTGCCATTGCAAGAGCGCTGGTGACGAAGCCTTCTCTGTTTCTTGCAGATGAACCTACGGGAAATCTGGACAGCAGGACCGGGCAGGAGATCATGTATCTGTTTCATGAGCTTCACGAAGCCGGAAATACCATTGTGCTGATCACCCATGATAATGGGGTGGCACAGGAGGCTGAGAGAATGATACGGATCCGGGACGGACATGTGGATGAGGTGACAACATGATATGGCAGACCTGTAAGATGTCCTGGGCAGCAGTTTGCGCCAATAAACTGCGTACTTTTCTTACTATGCTGGGGATCATTATCGGTGTTTCGGCGTTGATCGTACTTGTTTCTATTGCAGACGGGGCGTCCTCTTCTGTATCAGAACAGATTTCGGATATGGGCTCCAGTTACCTGACGGTAAGAGTGACAGATGATAAAGAAAATCCCATACGGTTAAGTGAATTTCATGAGCTTATGGATGATGAGGCGCTGGAGGCGGCTGCGCCATACGGAAGAACTTCTGTTACCGCAAAAAGCGGATATACAAGCGGAACCATGAACATTACCGGAACAACAGGAAGCTATTTTGATATTATGAATCTGGAACTCTCGTCAGGAAGAACCCTGAAGCAGACAGATCTGGATAATCATTCTCTGGTAGTGATTATCAGTGCGGATACGGCAGTAGAATTTTTTGGAAGAGAAGATGCAGTGGGAGAAGCCTTGTCTTTGGATGGAAAAAGCTTTCTGGTTGCAGGTGTTCTTTCGGACGAAAATTCTTCGCTTACTTCAGCACAGTCTATGGCAGGAAGTTCTTCCGATGACGAGACAGAAACTGTGACCCTGGAAGGATACATTCCCTATTCTACGCTTACCAGAATAGCCGACAATGTGCTGGACATCACACAGTTTTATGTATCTTCAGCAGATGAGGAATCTATGGATCAGGCCGAAACAGCCGTGGAAAGGATCATGCTTGAGCGTCTGTCCGGAGACGAGGATGCGTTTTCCGTCATCAATCAGTCTGAGATTATGAGCGCTATGGAGGGCGTGGATGACACCATGTCTCTGATGATCGGAGGAATTGCAGCCATTTCTCTTCTGGTAGGCGGGATTGGCATTATGAATATCATGCTGGTGTCTGTTACCGAAAGGACCAGAGAGATCGGTATCCGAAAGGCGATCGGAGCAGGAAGGGGAGGAATTATGATGCAGTTCCTTATGGAGGCTCTGATAGTGAGTATGATGGGCTGTGCGGCAGGAATCGGCAGCTCCTTTGTGATTCTGAAAATAATCGGAAAAGTTATGGAAGGCTCTATGAACTTTTATATGGATATCAAGGTTACCGGAATCTCTGTGATATTTTCTCTTCTGATCGGGGTGATATTCGGTCTTTATCCTGCCAATAAAGCAGCGCGAAAAAAACCGATTGATGCACTTCGTTATTCCGGATGAAGCCTTTGAAAAAATAATTTGAATAAAAGGGAAATGCATACGGGGAATCCGGAACAGGTAATTTCTGCGAGGCGCTTTACGGAAAAATCATGATCAAAAATCCGAGAGAACTTATTCTGGCTTCCCTGTGCTTCATGCCGATAGTATTTCCGGAAACTGCAGCCATAATTTTAACAGCCGGAAAAATGGAATTCAGAATTTTCGAAAGTGTTGATTAGCTCTGCCAATGCATGAACATACCTGCTTCAGGAGAGCCCTGAACAGTAACCATTAAATTGCCTGATTTGCTTAGAAAAAACAGGAATTTCGCTTTTAACAACAGAATCCTCCGTTTCGCAGGATGTACTCTAGG
>SAMEA3387491__coassemble_2598_pt1 | contig 6643 bp, 8 predicted proteins | sample SAMEA3387491__metabat2_low_PE_009 | metagenome-assembled genome bin SAMEA3387491 (sample SAMEA3387491) | Felis catus | biome: Faeces | place: United Kingdom | collected 2012
CCCCAAAGGGGAAAAGAGAACGCCGCTGTCTGCGGTGTCGTATTCAATTTTCGATGTGTCACTATTTGGGCGGTGGGCTTCACGGGAGGCAGAAGCGTGTCAAAGCTCAATCCGAAAGTAGTAAATCGGTAGTAAATTCAGTTCTTATATCCCGTGAAATGCCCGTATTTCCGGGCTTTTTTGAGATAATCAGAGTTGTTTATCAAAATACTCAAATTGAAAAGATGTATCATGTTCTCCTGTATTTTTATGATTTTATTTTTTCTCATTTTCCGCCTTGGGAAACTTTTTCAAATAGTAGATCACAAACAGCACTGCAGTGATCCCCCAGGATACCGGATAGCTGAGCATAATTGTCTCAATTCCCGGAAAAGCAGGAAGAACTGCCAGCATCCAGGCGATCCTCATAATGCACACACCGCCGCAGGTCAGGATCACAGGTACAAGCACTTTTCCAGCTCCCCGGAGCGCGCCGGAAAGAATTCCGATGGCAACATAGAGGAAATAGGACGGCATCAGATAACGCATCATATAAACGCCGATCTCCACCACCTGATGATCAGTAGTAAACAGTCTGTACAATGGCTCTGCAAAGACAATCAGAAGCCCGCTGAGCAGAAATGCCGAGCTGTAGGACATTCCCAGACATACCCGCACACTTTTCCGCATTCGTCTTGTTTTTCCTGCGCCGTAATTTTGTCCCACAAAGGTAGTAATTGCAATGGAAAAGGCATTGACCACCATCCAGAATACTGCATCAATCTTTCCAAAGGTTCCCCAGGCAGCTACGTAATCGGTTCCCAGCCGGTTTACAAATACCTGGATCACAATATTTGCCACACAGTACATGGCAGCTTCAATGCCTGCCGGGATCCCGATCCGAAGTATGGATTTTAGTGAAACCCCGTAAAAACGGATCTTTTTTATTTCCAGCCGGAAAAATCCATGATCCTTCATCAGCATTCCCGTAACGAGAACTGCGCTGACCCCCTGACAGGATACTGTGGCAATGGCAACTCCCCGAACTCCCATTCCAATAGCCACCACCAGAACAACATCCAGAATAATATTTAAAATACAGGCAACTATCAGAACATATAGCGGCCGTCTGGAATCACCCATTGCCCGAAGCACAGAGGCGCCCATATTATAGACAAGATTAAAAACAATCCCCATAAAATAAATATGAAGATAGGTTCTGGAATCTGCCATCAGCTCAGCCGGTGTATTCATTGCTTTCAGAACTGCATCTGACAGAAAGAATCCTGCCGCTCCGATGATCACTCCTGCCGCCAGAGAAAAAGCATAAGAGGTATGTACGGTTTTGTCCAGATTTTTCCTGTCCTGGGCGCCGAAAAACTGAGATACAACAACCGCAGCTCCGGAAGTAAGACCTACAAACACCTCAACAATCAGGTTTACAATCTGATTGACCGATCCTCCTACTGCGGCCAGCGCTTCCTTACCCACAAAACGACCGACAACAATTGTGTCGGCCGTATTATAAATCTGCTGAAAAAAAGTTCCGAATACAATCGGAAAGAAAAATAATAAAAGCTGCTTCCAGATCACACCCTCTGTAATCTGATTTCTTTTGTTCATATCCACTCTCCCCCGAGATAAAAAATTCCTCTGCTATGCAGTATAGCAGAGGAATTAGTGAAAATCAATTTTTTGTTAGTTTAATATTTTGAGATTATGTGAGTGTTTCGCATATCCGCTGCGAGAAATTTCCATCTGAAGTTCTCTCAGGCGGTTCTCCTTATGCCGGAATGCCTCAGGAGCATCCTGAAAACGGCAGCTGCTGCAGATGCTTCCAAGCTTCATCATTACAGCTCTCTTTGCATATCCTACAGCAAGACTTATTTTCAGATATCCATATAAAAGACAACAACCGGCTTTGTGGAAAATTCCGTTTTCATACCGGGAATGGCTTCTCAGATAAGCGGCCATACAAAATACAAGAATCACAGCAAAAGAAATAATTGAAATCTGTTCTGCAAACGTCATGATCACCGACCTCCTTTAAAGAAGCATCTTTATTGTTGTCTATATACTAACTCTTTGCTCCGTAATTGTCAATCTTTTTATTGTTAAATAAATATTAATCTGATTTTATCTGCTGATGTGAACAGGTGATTTTTATTTTTCCATTCCTGATAAGTTCATTTCACATCATTATCCTGAATCAGATACTGTTTCCAATGGCATCAATAATCTCTTTGTAGTCCAGGTCCTCCAAACCATTTCCTGCAGTAGAGGGATAATGGATTACATTATTCCAGTTTTCCGTAACAACACTCCATTCCTCTTCATAAGGCGCAAACAAAACCAGCCGCTTAGATGAGTCAGAAATCTGCCCCGGACATTGCTCATCTCCCCACCAGGAAGTCAGCTCTCCAAAAGATTCTGCCATCCCAGAAGGATAGCAGGGAGATTTTTTTCCATATCCCAGCTTATGTGTAGGAGCATCTGTCCATACTACAATTATATTTCTTCTTTTATCGCCTCCCGGAGTCCATTTTGACTTAATTGCATATCCCAAAGCCTCCAGACCGTCCTCCGGTGTATCCCCGCCTCCTTTTGCATGAATACTTTTTACACACCTTTCAAAATCCTTCGACTGTTCAGGCAGCCGGAAAAAATCAGTTGTCATCATTGCAGAATCACCATCTGCCAGATAATCCCGAAAAGCAATAACCCGAATCCGCATTTCGTTAATATGCTTTCCTTTTCTCTCCATAGCCGCTGTCACATCATGGTAAAAATTCAACGCATTATTTTTTACCGTATTGATCACCGGACGCATACTGGCTGTTGCGTCAATACAAAATACCATGTCTACATTATACTTAAATAAATAATTTTCTCCCATTCTCTTTTCTCCCAACGTATCTTTTTATGCTTTTAGAATCCGTATCATTACTGGCTGACATCATTCTTATAAATCTTCCGGTTTATAAAAATACTTGCAGAAATCCTCCGACTCCTTTTCCTTGTGAATAATTACTTCTGTTTTTTTATCAAAAGTCACTGTATCCTCTTCTTCCCATTTCAGTTCTTCCGGCATCTTTATTACCTTTGTCCCACATTTTCCGCAAAAATTTGAATCCTCTTTCAGCCTTGCTCCGCAATATCCGCAAAACATATCGTCCTCTCCTTTTTATCTTATAATTTTATTTATTTTATAAATCTATTTTTACTGCAAGTCTCCTGCCGTATAAAAAAACTCCTCTCCATTACCAATGTTTTCCTCACTTTTTTCACTTACGTTTGATATTAAATGCAGTATCAGCTTTGATGAATTTTCCCGATCAGGTTCCAAATCCTCCCATTTTTCAAGAAATTCTGCAAGGCTGATGCGTTTTTCCGGATCAGGCACCAGCATTTTTTCCAGGATCATCCTGTTCCCGGAATCTGTAATATGGCGCAGTCTGACTTCCCCTTTGTCAAGAAGGGCCTCAAACACATAATGATATTTATCGTGATCGAAATCCGGCAGTTCTCCTGTCAGAATCTGATGAAAAATCAAACCCAGAGCAAAAACATCAATTTTGACAGACAACCGTTTATCTTCATCACCTATAATAGCCCGGGCCGTTTCCGGCGCAAAATATACAGGATCCCCATGAATTTCTTTATTAGCGGGAAGAACCTCGCTTTCCCAGAAACAATTATCAAAATCAATCAGCTTTGCCGTCACTGCTCCTGATTCCAGGCGCTTCAGGAGAATATTCTCAGGTTTCAGATCGCCATGCACGATTCCATTTTCATGAAGTCTGTAAACACTGTGTGCCAGTATTCTGCATAATTTCAGTTTTTCCTGCTCGCACAAATTTCCGATAGTTTCCCATCCAATTCCACGAATTTTTTCCATGGTCATGTAATACTTGGTTCCACACCTGAAAAACTCACAGATGTTTACCAGATTTCCATCGGAAGCTTCATTCAGCGTGCTGTATAAGGAGACAGATCTGTTTTCGTACTTCTCACAGATTTTTCTTTTGCGCGCTGTCATTTCAGGTCCAAAAATACTTTCATCTACCGGATAGACCGGCGCCAGAAACTCCTTGATAAAATAATCGCATCCGTTCTTTTTGGCAAATGCCCATTTTGAAAAACCACTGTTGTCGGTCTTTAAATCGCCGTCAATGACATATCCGTTAATTACTTTCATTTTTAATTTTCCTGATAAGCTTCATATTCCAGCTTATATTCCTTCCATTCACTTAACAGTCTCTCTTTTCCACTGTCTTCACAGGAATATTTCTGCTCTAATTCCTGTAATCTTGCAGAAAAGTAATGTTTCATATGGCCAAAACTGCCGAATCCTGCCGCATATATACACATGGTATAGTCATCTCCGGATATTCTTTTTAACAGCTGATCCATCTCTTTTTTCCATTGTTCCATGCTTTCTGATCTTTTCATGGTTTTCAAAAGAAAACGTTCAAATTCCATCGGAGAACGAAGATAACCAAAACATCCGTCGGTTGCCGAAATAATCAGTGCAGGCAGCTGTTCTATACCTGTTCTTCGATTTAAAACATAAGGATGGGAAGCAGAGATCACATTTTTCATGGGTGCATCCTCGGAAAGATTTTCCAGTGCATCCGTATTGGCAATATCATCCACAGTCACCTGATGCAGACCGCTGCTGTCCAGAATATATCCTCTGGAATCTCCTGCCCAGATAAATTCAGTCACTAAAGCATTTGATTTCCAGGGAGCAATCAAAACCAGTGACAGCGTAGATGGAAATTCCTTCATCAGATTACCTTTCAGCATACTTTTTCCACTTCCAAGCTCAGAACATGCCTTTAAATATCGATCTATCCAACGTTTCAGCTTTTTTACCTCTTTAGATCCGAAACACGCTCTCAGATCGTCCGGAAGGGCAGAAAACCATCTGCGGGACACTTCGGCAAGCACTCTGGAAGCCACATAGGCTCCACTGTGTCCTTCAAAAAATGGATATACCTTAGCACCGCTGCCTCCGCTTCCATCAAAAACACCGATGATTCCTTTTTCCCTGTCTATGTCAAAAAAGAAGCTGTCCTCCCCTTTTCCCGACACTTTTTCTCTGGTCAGGCAAAAGCAGTAATCTGTCACGGTTCTGAAATCCGATTTTCTGTTTCCGTCATTACAATCCTGCTTTTTTGTTGTATTGTTCATCTGAACTGTAATCCTCCTGACTATATCCGTCTGAAGATATGACTTCCTGTTCGCTTTCCGGTATTTTATCTTCATCTGTCATTCTTTCTGTTATTTCTTCACTTTCTGCCTCTCCGGCATCAAAAAAATCTTCTTCAGCTGTATTCATATCCAGATCTTCTCTTATTTCAGCTATCTGACCTTCCAGTTCATTCATCTGCTTTTCCTGCGCTTCAATCTGTTTTTTCTGAGCTTTCTGTTTTTCTGCAATGCCCTTATATTTTCTTTGTTGTTCCTGAATATGGGCTTCCAGCTTTTCCATTTGTTCCAGTTTCTGTCCCAGATTATCGTTTCTCCTCTGCAATGCTCTGATATAAATACTGCCGGACAAAATCAATACTGCAACACAGATTATAATTGATACTTTCACTATTCCGGATATACCGGATACTTTTTTCTGTTTTCTTCCGTTTTGCTTTAATTTTCTCTTTGTATCCTGAAAATCAAAGGGCGAACTCTCCGGATTTTCCGGCCGGTAAAATATTTCGTCCTCCTCTTTTGACTTTGTATCGGACAAATTCCTGTCTGTTTTTAATGTTTTCTCCAAAGGCTCTTCCTTTTCTTCTTTATCTGAAATAAAATCAAGAGAAATCCCTTTCCATTGGGGCAAAGTCGTCTGCTCACTTCCGCAAAAAGGACATATTTTTTCGCCGTTTTTTATTCTTTCACCACATGTTCCACAATACATATCATCCTTCCTCATCTTTCCATGCCACATACCTGACATCTTTTTTCACTTTCATCATTCCTGCCGTCACAACAGCTGCATTTCCATCCGCAGTCAGTCGGAATATATTGATATATCACTTTTACCTCCATTGTCTTTTGTGACAGAGAACCGGCTGACGCAGGAACCAATGCCGATTTCGTACCATATACAATTCCGGTCTTTATCGGAACTTCTGTTTTTTTAATCTTCTCTTTTTCGTCTTTTATTACCTCACAGCAAAATGCCTCAAGACTCTTTTCTGTTTTCTCGACTATATCCTCTGTTTTTTCACTGTAATACAATGCGCCGGAGTCTTTTTCCGATCCTCCGGACTCACCTTTTATACAAAATTTTACAATAAAAACCGATACCAGTACTGCCAAGCAAACTACAATTAAAATTTCCATACTGTTCCCCTCTCAACCTTCAACCTGTTTGTAAACCTTATTTTGGGATATCATTTATTCTCTTTCTTTCCTTTTTGTCTTATTAATTTTATTTTTTTCATTACCTTTTTTCAATCTGTGGCAACTGATAGGGGCAGATTATTTAAAAAACAAAATTTTTTAAACACCTTAGTTCCCATATTTTTAAATAGGAAATCCACCAGTCTCGGATTGATGACTGATGGATTTTTTATAATTGAATTCTATTTCATTATACCGGCAGAAGTGGGACTTTTTATTTATTACTTTCCAGGAGAAAAGCTTTTCCTTAACA
>SAMEA3387491__coassemble_2881_pt1 | contig 6021 bp, 7 predicted proteins | sample SAMEA3387491__metabat2_low_PE_009 | metagenome-assembled genome bin SAMEA3387491 (sample SAMEA3387491) | Felis catus | biome: Faeces | place: United Kingdom | collected 2012
AGTGAGGATCTACACAGAAAGGAGGAAATGGAGAAGTGGAAGCAGAAAAGCAAAGCGGACTTACACCGGATGAGCGACGAGCAGCTATTGATCTTATTAAATCAGTTCAGGAAAAACAATTTGGTGTAGTTTGTGACAAAGGTAAAGCCAGGTCTGTAAAAATACCAGATTTCCACCTTGATAATGCAAACGAGGTGGAGATAAAGGAACCGGAATGGCTGATACCCGGATACATCCCTAAATATGGAATAACTACGATCGCCGGGGAGGGCGGAGTGGGAAAAACTTCCCTGTGGTGCTCTATTGTGGCTTGTTTGACAACAGGGAATCAGTCTTTTTTGTTAAATGGCCAGTGCCCTTTTAAAACAGATCCTCAAAATGTTGTTGTCTTTTCTGCAGAAGATTCCTGGAATTATGTTTTAAAGCAACGATTAATCAATAACGGTGCAGATATGAGCCGTGTTTTATACATGGGTCCTGAGGATGAACGTTTCACAGATCTGAACTTTGATGGCGATCTTTTAAAGGGAATCATAGAAACCAATAGACCTGATACTGTAATATATGATCCGGTACAGGCTTTTGTTCCGGCAAATCTCAGGATGGGGGACAGAAATGCTATGAGAAAATGCTTTTCTCCCTTGATCGGATACGGAGAAACGTATAAAACAACCTCTATCATCATTGCTCATGCCAATAAGCAAAGCAATGTCTGGGGAAGAAAACGTATTGCTGATAGTTCGGATATATGGGACGCCTCAAGGTCTGTTTTGATGGTTGGGACAGTTCCAAACAGTGAAGGGCTGCGTTATATATCTCATGAGAAATCAAACTGGGGAAAGCTGCAGGAAACCGCATTGTTTGAACTGAGGGACGGAGTTCCAATATTCAAGAGTTATTCTAAGAAAAAAGATAAAGAGTTTATTCAGGAAGATTCAAAACTTAAAAACAACGCTCCGGCAGCAGAGGAGGCAAAAGAATTTATTTTAGATCTTCTGAATGAACATCAGCAAATGGAAGTCAAGGAGCTTGATGAGCTGGCAAAGGTTGAAGGAATTAGTAAAAATGCCCTTAAGGAAGCAAAGGCGGCTTTGCGGAAAGAAAACAAAACACATACCTGGTCAGTAGGATTTAGTAAAAACGAAAGGAAATTTCTTATTTCCCTTAAAGACACTGAGAAAACCAACGAGAACGCTTAAAAGCCTTATTTTATGGGGTGTTATCGTTCTGGTGGATACCAACGAGAACGACAAACAATATATATCGTTCTGGTGGATACCAACGAGAACGTAAAAGCCTGTAAAATCAAGGGTTTTCACCGTACTGGGCGATATTTTCAGTGTATATAGGGAGCAACCAACGAGTAAGGAGAACAGTAAGCATGAATGAAGCGAAAATATGGATAAGAACAGAAAATCCGGTAGAGGAAGTGCAGCAGTATATTCTGTCATTGTTTGAGGAAGATGAGGAATACGCAGGAAACATAAGGGTTGTTGTCTATAATCCGAATAGCAAAAAGTCAGACAATATCAGCCATATATATGATGTGTCCCAGATGGCGGTAAATGTTCTGAAAGAGCATTATGGTGATCTCAATATTAAAGTGACAGGTCAGAACAAGGAAGGAAATCCGAAGTCGTTGGACTGCATAGCAGATTCCCTGGAAAAGATAGTAAATGTATTAGAACGGCTTGATGATACTTTAGGCTGTATCAACACACGTCTAAGGATTGTAGATAACTTGGCGGATGATCTTGCAGAATGTGTTGTTGATTCGCCTGGTGGGAAAAGATTTTGCATTGCAGGATCTGTGACAGCTTATGAAGGATAAAAAATAGCCCCTGTATAAGCGCCAACTCATACAAGGGCAGGCATAGCCGGAGCTACACACCAAACACATACATAGTGTAGCACTTTTCCGGCAGAAAGGACAAGTGTTTTATGAAATATAATTTAGTAAATAAAGAATTGCGTATATTTTCCTGCAGTGTATCTGATCTGACAATGCAGCAGGTAGCTTCTTTCTTAGAACAGTGGGAACATGGCGCCAAGATAGGTGAATTAACTTTGTTTTATGAAAAAGAAACAGATTCATTGGTAATTAATCAGGATAATAAGAACTATAATAAATATTTAGATATTGCAGAAAGCTATTTAACTTTGGATGATGATGAACTGCAGGAGTTTTCTATGAATATACCTGAAGGAGCAAAAGAAACTGTGGCACTGCTGCAGCGTTGCAGACAGCGAAGGAAGGCATTACAGATGCTGAATATATTAAAATATCAGTATGTGAAGGGATGTCCGGGGACGGAAGAGTATGCGGTGTTTAAGGAATTGAAAGAAAAAAATAAGAATGAGTATACTTCCCCCTTTATTTTATCAGATGTTTTCAGTTATGGATTTATCGAGGGCAAACGTGCGGAACGAGCCAGGAGAAGAAAATAAATATTTGAGCCGGCGCAATACCGGGGAACGTAACTCCGGAGCTGGTACCCCTGCTGCTGATCTTGGCTATGCTGCGCCAACAGTCTGATCCGGGACGGTGGCAGGATATTTGTTGTATATGAGATCGTGGAGCAATGCCCCGGCGTGCTACCAATACTGCCGGGTAAGATTATATGGAAGGAGGTGACGGCAGTTGAGCATTAAAATAAAGGTGTCCTATGAGAGCCCCCAGGAGCTCCAGGAATTACTGAAAAGGCTTGAGCCTATACTTTTATCATATAAAATACCAAAGGCGCAGAACGGGCGATATAAGAAAGCTTATATTATCTTAAAGGAGTAACTGCGTGAATAGTTCGAACTTAATCCCAAACACGGAACGAACCCCGGAGGAACTACGAGAAATGGGAAGAAAAGGCGGAATTGCTTCCGGTAAGGCCAGACGGAAGAAAAAGAAGCTACAGCAGGAAGTAAGGCTGTTCCTTCAGGTGTTTGATGAGATGGAAAAACAGGATCCTGAGAAAGCGAAGCAGATATTGAAAAGGATTGCCGAAAAGGGAAGAAAGCAGGGAGAAAGCCCGAAGGAACCATGAAAAATTTCTTTCCTTTTCTGTGATATTATGATATAATCATTTTTAAACAAATAGAATAAAAGAGTACCGCACCAGAGTTTTACCTCTTCTGGTGTAAGCCTTTGAGGCGTGGGAAGTAATCGGAATATAGCTGATTATTTCTTACGCCTTTTTTATTTGCTCATTTCTGTTTTCATAATAATCTCTTTTCGTAAAGCCGACCGGGCGTAAAGCGGGGAAAGGACATGGACACATGGAAGATAACAAAACAACTGTAACTCAGGTAAATGAAGGACAGGGAACTCCTCAGACAAATGAGAGGATGTTTACTCAAGACGAAGTAAACCGAATTGTCCAGGATCGTCTTGCAAGGGTAAAAGTAGCAAATGAGCCAGATCAGCGAGAATTAGACTTGCAGTCCCGGGAGCTGGCGCTGTATGCCAGAGAAAGGATTGAAGAAAATGGCCTGGACAAAACTCTGGCTGATGAGCTCAAAGGAATGGACAAAGCAACTATTGATAAAGTTATTAAGATTATCGCCCCAATGGCTCAGAGGATGAATGAGCCAATTCGCAACGCTGTTGGACCTACTAATGGAAAGGCGATGGGCTCAGATGCTTCTATCAGGGCAGCAATGGGGCTGAAAGGATAGGAAAAATATAAATGGCTATAGAATTAGTTACAAAGTATCTGCCTTATGTTGACGAATTATTTTCGTCAGAAAGTAAGAAAAGCCTTCTTACAAATAATGATTTTGATTGGACGGGTGCACATACAATCAAAGTGTATAAGATTGGCACTTCTGCCATGAACGATTATGACAGAACCGGAACGGGTTCTGGTGCCACTGGGTCACGTTATGGTGCTATTGAAAACTTAGCAGCAACAACACAGTCAATGATGGTCTTAAAAGACAGATCTTTTACTTTTGTCATTGATAAACTGGATAGTGACGAAACCGGAAGAGCATTAGAAGCAGCTACAGCACTTGCAAGACAGCTCAGAGAGGTTGTCGTGCCAGAGGTGGACGCTCGTGTGTATGATGTGATGTGTAAAGGTGCAGGAACAAAGCCTGAAGCTGTGAAACTTACCGCTGAAAACATTTATACTGAAATCATCAAGGCAACTACTGCACTGGATAACGCAGAGGTGAATGAAGCAGGGCGCGTTCTTCTGGTAATCCCGGAAGTCTATCAGCTTATGAAGCAGAGCAAAGAAATTGTCCTCAGTACAAATATTGGTGAAGATATGCGCTTAAAAGGTGTTATTTCTAATCTTGACGGTATGAATGTTGTTAAGGTGTCCAAGAAACGCGTACCTGAGAATTTTGGCTTTATGGTAGCGCATCCATGTGCAACAGTAGCTCCCACTAAGCTGGCTGATTACAAAACACATCAGGATCCACCGGGAATTAGTGGACAGTTGATTGAAGGACGTGTGGTATATGACGCTCATGTTCTGGATAACAAGAAAAAGGCTATCTACTATCAGGAAAATAAGACAGTTTAAAAGAAGATTCATTTGATAAATGCGCTCTGTACTGTATCCTCCGCAGTATGGGGCGTGTTTGATTGGAGGGATATCATGACCAACGAACAGCTTGTGCTCCGGATCCGCGCCGGGGAGAATGTAGCGGAGAATATGCTGGCTCTTTGGCAGCAGTGCCGGGGTGTGATCGTAGAGCTTGCCCGAAAGTATTCCGCTGTAGCAGAGCAGGAAGATCTTGAGCAGGAAGCATACTTTGCGATCAGCAAGGCCGTAGATTCCTATGACCATGAGAAAGGCGCAAGCTTCCTGACCTGGGCGCGTTTCTGGATTCGGCAGCAGATGGTAAGGTACATACAGAATCATGGTATCGTAAGGCTTCCTGTCCACTCAGGGGAACGCATTCGGAAGTACAGAGAGCTGCAGAGCGCGTTTCTGATGCAGATAGGCAGGCTTCCGACAGTCATGGAGTATTGTTATTACCTGGGCTGTTCGGAGGAGGTTCTACAGGGTATTCAGAAGGCGGAGCAGATGCGGAAAATTGGAAGTCTTGATATTCCTTTACCCGGAATAGAGGACAGTGATATATCTGTAGGGGATTCCGTAGCCGATCAGACAGATCAGTACAGGGACGTACTGGACGATATGGAAAGGCAGCAGTTAAAAGCGGTTCTGTGGCCTATGGTTGATGCACTGCCCGGGAATGAGCCGGAGATCATCCGGAAGAGGTACCAGGAGGGGCTGACTTTTAAAGAGGTTGGGAAAGAATTAGGCTTGTCCATGGAAGCGGTCAGGCAATGGGAAAGAAAAGGTCTGGGAGAGCTGAGGAAACCCAGAAGGAGCCGGATTCTTGAACAGTTCCTGGATGATAGCCGGATCTACAACAGTGCGCTGCATGGGAACGGGGTTTCTTCCTTTCACCGGTCATGGACCAGCTCAACGGAGAGGGTGGCGCTGAGTCGCATTGATACTTGAATGATACTAAAAATAAGATTACACAGAAAAAACATATAAAATAAAGTCGCAAAAAGGCAGTAAAACAGGGAGTTTCCAGAGAAAAACCAAGAGTAAACGGTCTTTACATTGTGCAGAAATAAATCATGTAAATAAAATAAGAGACAGGACTCTGTATGCTTGCATATCGGAGGTCTGTCTCTTAATATTTTTTATACTTATTTTATTGTTTTACCCGAAACAGTATGCTATCATAAAATCAGCACTTGTATGGAGCCGCTTACTTAAGATAAACATTCATAAAATTCCACACACATTATGAATGAAGAAAAATCTTAAAAGGTGGTGACAAATTGGGTAAAAAAGACGCGATTACTAAGGATTACATGAATGATCCCTGTATCTTTGCTGATGTATTTAATTTTTTTATGTATGATGGCAGACAGGTGATCCTTCCGGAACAGCTGCATTCTCTGGATGCCGCAGAGATTGCTATTCCCTATATGGCAGATGGGAAAGGATATCCGATACAGAAATTCAGGGATAATCTCAAATACCTGGCAGC
>SAMEA3387491__coassemble_6388_pt1 | contig 2915 bp, 2 predicted proteins | sample SAMEA3387491__metabat2_low_PE_009 | metagenome-assembled genome bin SAMEA3387491 (sample SAMEA3387491) | Felis catus | biome: Faeces | place: United Kingdom | collected 2012
CTAGTAAAAAAAAAAGCGGTTGGACATTCCGATTTAGTTCAGAGTATTCAACCGCTTTTCTTCATTTTTTGTTCATTTCATTTTTTCGGGTGGCAAATGGGTGGCAAACAGACTGCGCTTTATCCCTGAAATCCTGCAAAACCGCCTATTTTCTCACTGATTTGCAGTCAGGCTCCACATGGAACGACAGGCCCTGATTGATGCCGGCCGTCGGGAATTTTATCCAGACTAATATGATATATGCCAAAATATCTCCGTTTGTTTGCGGAAATATATCTGCAAATTCTGTAGTTAGACAACAATTATTGAGTTCTATAAAAATATCTGAATAGTCTACAAATCAAACTATTCAGACATTAAAAATTATAACGATATGAATATTTTATATTAATTAGTCGGCAATAAATTTCCCATACTCTTCAAACTGATGGCCAGAGTAGAAGTATTATGTAGCAATGCAGAAGTTGTCGGTCGGATTATGCCAGCCACTCCAAGTGCGATCAATGCTGCATTAATTCCAACGACTCCCCTATAATTCCCCTGGATACGATTAATCATGGCATTTGACAAGCGCTTTAGTATAACAATCTCCCTCAAATCTTCTGCTGCAATGGTTATATCTGCGATCTCTCGCGCAAGTTCTGCTCCATCGCTGATTGCAATTCCCGCATCTGCAGCTGAAAGAGCTGGCGAATCATTGATTCCGTCACCAATCATCACTACTTTTCTTCCTGCGGCTTTCTCTCTTTCAATGAAGTCTGCCTTGTCTTCCGGAAGCACTTCGGAATAATATTCATCCACTCCCACTCGTTTCGCAATGGATACTGCAGTACGTTCACTATCTCCTGTCATCATAACAATCTTGGAAATACCTTCTTCTTTCAAAAGCCTTACCATCTCCCCGGCTTCTTCCCTGAGAGGATCTTCGATACAGATTACTGCAACCAGTTCTCCGTCAATGGCAAGAAACAGATGAGAATATTCTCCTGGAAGCGTATCGAACCGCTCCTGATATTCCGGACGAATCCGACACTTTTCATCCTCAAACACAAAATGGCTGCTGCCGATGACTGTTTTCTTCCCTTCTATATAGGAGGAAATACCGTGGGCAACAATATATTCTACTTTGGAATGCATCTCCTCATGATACAAACTTCTTCTTTTTGCAGCATCCACGACGGCTTTTGCCATAGAGTGTGGAAAATGTTCTTCCAGACAAGCAGCAATCCGCAGTGCTTCCGGTTCCGGATAATCACCAAACACAATGACTTCTTTTACGATTGGTTTCGCCTTTGTCAGCGTACCGGTCTTATCAAATACGACGATATCTGCTTCTGCCACAGCCTCCAGATACTTCCCACCCTTTACGGTAATTCCATTCTGTCCTGCTTCTCGTATTGCAGAAAGGACTGCAATCGGCATAGCCAGCTTCAATGCACAGGAAAAATCCACCATAAGAACTGAGAGCGCTTTTGTAACATTTCGTGTCAGCAGACCGACGATAGCTGTTCCAACCAGAGTATAAGGCACCAGACGGTCCGCCAGATGTTCTGCCTTGCTTTCCAGATTTGATTTCAGTTTCTCTGAATCTTCGATCATTGTTACAATCTTCTCAAACCGGGTAGAGCCTGATACAGCTCTGACTACGATTTCCAATTCGCCTTCCTCCAAAACAGTTCCCGCATATACGGACTGTCCCTCGCATCTTCGTACCGGAAGAGATTCTCCGGTCAAAGATGCCTGGTTTACCATACCTTCTCCGCAAGACACTTCTCCATCAAACGGAATCACATTGCCCATATGTATGATCACCCTGTCACCCGGCAGGATATCCGAGACCGGAACTAAAATCTCCTGCTCGTCTCTTTTCAACCACACTTTTTTGATATTTAGAGACATGCTACGTGCCAGATCCCCTACGGATTTCTTATGGGTCCATTCCTCCAGCAATTCTCCGATTCCCAGCAGAAACATGACAGAACCGGCCGTTTTAAAATCTCCCCTCAGTACGGACACACCAATTGCTGTTGCATCTAATACCGGAACTTCTATTTTCATTCTTGCAAGGCACCGGATCCCTTTTCCGATATATTGAAGTGCTTTCAAAGTCAGCCATGTTTTTCTCACCGGATTGGGTAAGAGCAATTTCCCTCCATAATGGAGTAATGTTTTTGTGATCAGTTTTTCCCTGTATGCAGAGTTTAAATCACGCCCGGAGCTTGAGATTACATTATCCGGAACATCTGCTTTCTCAAAATGAAACTGTTTTAATCCATGGATCAGTTCTTCCCTGTCCCCTGTATAATAGATCACAGCATCTGCGGTGCGCTCATATACTTTGACCTTTACAACATTTTTCTGTTTTTCAAGGGCCCAGCAAAGAACATCCGCCTCCGCACATGTCATCCGGTTGCGGATAACATGGATACGGAGACGGCCCTGTACTTCATGCTTGATAAGAAATTTCATCTTTTACCTATTCGTTTTCTTCCTGTTCAGACGCACCATCCTCCTGAACATCATCTTCCTGCACCTGCATTGCCTCTTCCTGCGCACGCTTTTCATTGATCTGTTGTGCTTCTGCAAGGATATCCTCTGCATTCTCCTGCACTGTTGTAACAGTCTTCATAACGCAGTCTTTTGCCCTCAGCACAGCCGCAGTACAGTTTGTATATACCTTTTTTGCGTCCTTACTGGAAAGAAGCTTTACACCCGCAGTCCCAAATACGACTCCTCCTGCAAAACATCCGATTTTTTTCAAAGTAGAATCACTAAACATCCTATGTACCTCCTGATCATTTGTGTTTATAGCCTGTATAGAATACCATCAAAAAGCAAAAGACAGACGCCCATGCCCAAAACCTATGTTGTTTCACAACCGCATCACCTCCTTCTCTATAAGACTCTGTTTTTTA